>Ga0209289_100582_pt1 | contig 18011 bp, 16 predicted proteins | sample GXS110809BmetaG_FD_184121 | JGI IMG/M metagenome (GOLD analysis project Ga0209289, IMG submission 184121) | Hot spring microbial communities from Gongxiaoshe hot spring, China to study Microbial Dark Matter (Phase II) - GXS 110809B (SPAdes)... ...
AAGGATAGTTAGAATCAAAACGAATAGAGGAGAAAAACACAGGAAAGTTGGGTAGAGTGATAAAAACGTTAGATTTGAACTTACAAGAGCGACAACGGAAACGGACGTACGAACGACGGATTTTGTAGATTTGCATGGTGCGGTTACAGTGAGGACAACGAGGATAAGGAAAATGAAATAGCTTGTTGTAGCGGTTAGTAGGTTTAGGGACAGAGAAAGTACGTTTACATTCAGAGCAAATAAAACTGGTGACATGGATTAAGGAACCATCGGGAGCACGGCGATGATAGTGGGAATTGATGTAGACTTTGGTAGGATGATCGCAGTAAGGGCAAGGTGGTCTTTGTGAGAAGTCAGGTTTACGAGACATAGGGTATACCTCCTTTCGAGATGGAGGGGGGTGTACCCCCTTTTAAAGAATTATACAACAAATTCGGATGATTTTCATAATTTCGTAGAACAGTCTAACTATTCCAAGATTTGTCGTTGGTGCCGATGCCGTTACGTTGTTACCAGGTAATTTCTCCGATGGTGCAAGTGCTTTGGTATCAACGCATATTTTCGAGGGACTTGTAGAACTCGATGAGAACAACCAAATTCAGCCGTTGCTTGCAGAAAAGTGGGAAGTTTCTCCAAAGGCGGACGTTTACACATTCTATCTTAGAAAAGGTGTAAAGTTCCAAGATGGAACAGATTTCACAGCCGCAGCAGTGAAAAAACACTTCGATTTTTTACTTGCGAATAAGTTCAGAAGAAGCGGTATGTTCAGAGCTGTTGTTAAAGAAGTGAAAGTGATAAACGATTACACAGTTCAGTTTATACTCCATGAACCTTTCGCTCCATTTCTTTATTATCTTGCCCACGAAGCAGCTATGATACCTTCCCCGGTTTCGATAGATAAATATGGTAAAGACCCGGCTACACTCGGTAAAAACCCAGTTGGAACTGGACCTTTCATACTGCAAGAGTGGAAGGTTGGAGAGAGAATCGTTTTAAAGAAGAATCCTAATTACTGGCAAAAAGGAAAACCTTACCTTGATAGTATAATCTTCCAAGTTATTCCAGATGATGTATCAAGAGTCACAGCTGTTCGTTCTGGAAGTGCGCACATCATGTTTAATCCACCTCCAGTTATGGCTGATGTTTTGAAAAAAGATAAATCATTGAATGTGAATGTTAGACCTGGCATGAGGGTTATATACATAGGAATTAATTTGCTAAGTGATAAGTTCAAAGATGTGAGAGTCAGGCAAGCACTTAATTACGCGATAGATAAGCAAAAACTTTGTGAAGTGATTATGAGAGGATACGCATTCCCGTCAGATTCTCCACTTTCTTCACTTGTACCGGGTTACTTCCCAGTCGGTGTTTACGAATACAATCCAGAGAAAGCAAAGCAACTTTTGAAAGAAGCTGGTGTCACAAATCTTAAGGTGGAACTTGCCACACCAAAAGGTAGGTATTTAAACGACTATGAAACGGCACTTGCAGTGCAATCTATGTTGAAAGCTGTTGGTATCCAAGCTGATGTGAAACCGATGGAATGGGGCACATTCCTCGATTACACGTACGACACAGCGGCAAAGTTTGAGTTGTTCTTAATCGGTTGGTCTCCTTCAACTGGTGAAGGGCACTGGGTGTTGTACCCGCTCTTCCACTCCGATAATGCATTGAGAAATCCAGATGGAACAGGCGATAACAACGGAAGTTATATAAATAAGAAAGTTGATGAATTGATCGAAAAAATAGCTTCTGAACCTGATTGGAACAAGGCAAAGGAATATTACAAACAGGTTCAACAGATTATAAAAGAAGATGCGCCATGGATTTTCTTGTACGTGCCAAGCGATATAACAGTTGTCAGAAAAGAAGTCAAAGGTGTCAATTTCAGACCATTACATGTTAAATTCGCATACATAGAAAAATAAGTAATTTGTACATCACGCCGCGGTGCGTATATCAACGCACTGCGGCGTTTTTAAAAATTTTTTGAAAATTTGCTTTTTGTGAGGTGTTGATATGAAGAGTTTTATCATTAAAAGACTATTGTTGCTTATTCCTATATTCTTCGGTGTATCGATAATTTGCTTTTTGTTGCTTTACATGATACCTGGTGACCCAGCAAAGATTATTGCTGGTGAAGGTGCAACAAAAGAAGATATCGAAAGCATAAGGATAACTTTCGGGCTTGATAAACCGATTTACGTACAATATTTCAGTTTTATAAAAGGTATCTTCACTGGTGAGTTGCGCTCTATAAGATCAGGAGAAGCGATTATGAAAGAGATTGGTCCAAGATATGTTGGAACGATTCAATTGGCGTTAGCAAGTATAATCGTTTCCTCAACACTTGGGATATTACTTGGCGTTCTGGCTGCTGTGTACAAAAACAGTTGGATAGACAACCTCGCAATGGCATTCGCATTGCTTGGTGCTTCCACTCCCGTATTTTGGCTTGGTTTGATTTTAATTCTGATTTTCGCAGTTTATTTAAAAGTATTGCCTTCGGGTGGTAGGGAAGGGTTCAAATCTATCATATTGCCTGCTCTAACTCTCGGTTTACCTTCTTCAGCAATTGTGGCACGTTTGACACGTGCGAGTATGCTCGATACACTTTCGCAAGATTACGTTAGAACGGCTTACGCTTACGGAATTCCAAAAAGGAAAGTCATATTCACCTACGCGTTAAAAAACGCTCTCATCCCGGTTGTTACGGTTATAGGTTTGCAATTTGGCTTTCTATTATCTGGTGCGGTGTTAACAGAAAGTGTCTTTGGTTGGCCAGGAGTTGGTAGGTACATAGTTGATGCGGTGTTCAGTCGAGATTACGTCGTTATCGAAGTAGGTATTCTTATCACCGCTATGACATTTGTACTTGTCAACACCGCTGTTGATTTACTGTATGCAGTTCTTGATCCACGTTTGAGAAAAGGGTGATGATATGGCAAGTAAAGAGAAAAAAGAAAAGAATTTAGGCAGATATTCAACGTTCTCAGTTGTTCTTAGAAGGATACGTAAGAACAAAGGTGGAGTTATTGGACTCTTTATCGTTTTGTTTTATATAATCGTTTCTATATTTGGTCCCATGCTTTCACCGTACGATCCAAACGAATCGAATTTCGATGAGAGTTTAATACCTCCATCAAAGCAACACTGGTTTGGTACAGATTTGCACGGTCGTGATGTATTGAGTCGTGTGATAGTCGGAGCAAGAACTTCTTTTACGATATCTATTTCAGCAGTTGCAATTGCTGTGTTTATAGGAATTTTACTAGGTTCGATATCTGGATACGTAGGTGGATGGATAGATGAACTTATCATGCGATTTTTGGACATATTCATGGCATTCCCAGAAATCTTGCTTGCAATTGCCATAGTTGCAATCCTCGGACCTGGGAAGATAAACATAGTTATTGCAATTGCTGTGTTTTCGTTCCCAAGTTTTGCAAGGATTACACGTGCCACGGTTATGTCTGTGAAAAACAACGAGTATGTTGAAGCAGCTAAGGCTATAGGAGAGTCGAGTTGGTCTATACTGACAAGGTACATATTGCCAAATGCGCTTTCTCCTGTGATTGTACAAGCAACGTTGAGGATGGGAACGGCGATTTTGACGATCTCAAGTTTAGGCTTCCTTGGGCTCGGTGTTAAAGCTCCAGAAGCTGAGTGGGGAACTGATCTGGCACTTGCAAGGAGTTATCTGGAATTCGCACCGTGGTTGAGTATCTTCCCTGGTATTGCTATCGTTTTTGTCGTACTTGGTTTCAATTTCTTCGGTGATGCTTTGAACGATGCACTTAATCCAAGGTTGAAAGACAGATGAAAAAGGGTGATGAAGTTGAGAGTACTCGAGATTAAGAATCTAAAGGTTTATTTCAAAACAGAGGAAGGTATTGTGAAAGCACTTGAGAATGTGAATTTACACGTTGATAAAGGTGAGATTTTGGGCGTTGTTGGTGAAACTGGTTGTGGTAAATCTGTCACAGCATTAACTGTACTCAGGTTGCTAAGTAACACGAGCGAGATTTCCGGAGAGATACTTTTTGAAGAGAAAAATCTTTTGGAACTTCCGGAATCTGAGATGCTTAAAATCCGTGGTAAAGAGATAGCTATGATATTCCAAGAACCTATGACATCGCTCAATCCCGTTTTCACAGTTGGTCAACAACTTACAGATGTGATTATGCAACATACGAAGGTTAGTAAAGAAGAAGCACTGAAAAGAGCCATTGAAGTATTAAGATTAGTGAAATTACCTGACCCTGATTACATTGTTAATAAATATCCCCATGAACTCTCAGGTGGTATGAGACAACGTGTGATGATAGCTATGGCGATTTCTTGTAATCCGAAACTCATTATAGCCGATGAACCGACAACCGCACTCGATGTCACAATCCAAGCACAGATACTGGGTATTTTGAAAAATCTGAAAGAGGAACTTGGTATTTCAATCATCATAATAACGCATAACCTCGGTGTTGTTGCGCAATTGTGCGATAGAGTGGCTGTTATGTACTCTGGATACGTTATAGAGAGTGGCACAGTAAGTGAGATATTCCAGCAAGCGATTCATCCGTACACCAGAGGTTTGTTAAAAGCTATTCCACCAGTTGATGAAAAGGTAGATAAGTTGAAAGTTATCCCCGGCATCGTACCGAATTTGATATCTCCACCATCCGGTTGTAGGTTCCATCCAAGGTGCGAGAGATTTATCGATGGTAGATGCAATATCTATCCTCCTGAAATACAATATTTATCTGAAACGCATTCGTTTATGTGTCATAACCCTTACGAGTTACTGTAAATTGTTATAAGCCAAAGTGGAATAAGAGGTGGATGTATGAAGAAATCTGAGAAAGTTATATTAAAAACAGAAGAACTGTTGAAATCTTTTAAAGTTAAGAAGAATTTTTTCAGTGAGCCACAGTGGATCTATCCTGTGGATAAGGTGAGTCTTGAGATATTCGAAGGTGAAACACTCGGAATTGTTGGAGAGTCTGGTTGTGGAAAGACGACTCTCGGAAGAACTATCCTGAGATTACTTGAACCAAATGGTGGAAAGATATACTTCAACGGTGAAGATATCACAAATCTTACACATAAAGAGATGAGAAATTACAGAAAACACATGCAGATAGTCTTTCAAGACCCGTACTCATCGCTCAATCCAAGAATGACAATTTACGATATTTTGAAAAGACCAATAAAGATATTCAAGTTATGTGATAAAACTCAGGAACCAGATCTTATACTGGAAACTCTCAGAAACGTAGGATTGGATAAGCAACACCTTATCCGCTATCCACACGAATTTTCAGGTGGTCAAAGGCAGAGAATTGCCGTTGCAAGGGCAATTATTTCAAAACCAAAATTCATCGTTTTGGATGAACCAACATCAGCACTTGATGTATCTGTCCAAGCGCAGATAATAAACCTTTTGACAGAGTTGCGTGAAAAACATAACCTTACGTACATGTTCATCTCTCATGATATCTCCGTTGTTAAGCATATCTCCGATAGAATAGCCGTTATGTATCTGGGTAACATCGTGGAAATCGGTCCGACCGATTCCGTGTTTTATAACAGATACCATCCGTACACGAAAATTCTCATCTCATCTGTCCCGTTACCTGATGTGAAGAAAAAAGCTGAATTCAAACTCGATACATCCGAAGTACCTTCGCTCTTTACAAAATTCAACGGTTGTAAGTTTGTCGATAGATGTCCGTACAAAATGGATAAATGTTCAGACGAAAAACCGGCGATGTACAAAGTTGCACAAGACCATTACGTAAGGTGTTTCTTGTACGAGAAAGATGGAAAAGGCGGAGGTGAGGGGAAATGAAAAAGGTGGTCAGTATTTTACTGTTGGTATTTGCACTTGCTGTCTTTTCACAAGATATCAAAGGTAGTCTTGTAATCGTCGGAGGAGGTAACATACCTCAGGTATTTGAAGAGTGTAGATTGATTTTTCAGAGATTTATCGAACTTGCCTGTGAAGGGCGTGGAAAAAAAGTCGAGAACGTAAGAATCGGTATAATGCCAACGGCATCATCAAAACCTATTCAGAGCGCAAGATCATTTATGGAAGATTTCAAAAAGTTCGGCGTTAGGGAAGAAAACATGTACATAATCCCTATAGCACTTTTCAACGATGATTCAACAGAAAAAGTCGATGAATCGCTGTGGAGGGATAACGCAAATAACGTTTCTGTTGCACAAGAGGTTGAGAAACTCGATGCAATTTGGTTTGTTGGAGGAGACCAGACAAGGTACGTCAACACGTTACTCAAAGATGGTAAAGAAACACCTGTGTTGAGAGCAATTTGGAAAATTTACTCAGAAGGAGCGGTACTCGGTGGTTCAAGTGCGGGAGCAGCGATAATGACCGACCCGATGATTTCTGGCGGAACGAGTTTCGATGCGTTGCTAAGAGGTATCACTTACGAAGACGATGGCTCACCAAGATTGTTCATTACCAAAGGACTTGGATTTTTCAAAGGTTACATCGTCGACCAACACTTCTCAAAGAGAGGCAGATTCGCAAGATTACTGGTAGCTATGGCTGATCAGAAGATTCAAAGAGGGTTTGGTATAGATGAAGACACCGCATTGATAGTGAAAGGTATGGATGAGATAGAAGTGATAGGACGTGGTGGAGTTTTTATGCTCGATATCTCAAACGCAAAGATAGAAAGAGTTGCAGGTACATGGAGTTTTGAAGGTGTCAGGGTTTCTTACTTTGAAAAAGGCGATAAATACACCATATCAACTGGAAAATACGCAAGTATTCCAAACAGAAAGCTTATAAAGAATAACGAATATTATGAGTCACAATGGTACTCAGTCACGAATTTCATGGAGATTAAAAATATAATTACTTACGATGTTGTCGATAATATGAGACCAGAAGTTAGTGTGTTAGCCGTTGAAGATATCACAAAGCCAGGTACCGCTTTCGTGTTGAGGTTTTACAAAGATAAGAGCACCAGAGGATACTGGGGAAAGATAAACGAAGTTGAGACGTACGGTGTTCTTAACGTACTAATGGATTTGAAACCTGTTAAATTGACTGTCGCTCCTTTGAATTGAGAATTTGATTTACAAAAAACGGCACAGGTTACTAAACCCTGTGCCGTTTTCACTTTCTTGATTATCTTATCTTATTTTCCAAAGCTATTTTTACTATCTCTTCAGGTGTTAGTAGAATCAGTTTTTCTGACTTCATACGAAGAAGCTCTGGAGTGAAGCCACTTTTTGATAATAACATATACTTAACAGAATCGCGTTTTACTTCAAGCATTGAAGATTTTTCGATTAATTTATGATATTCACCTATTCCGACTTCCTTATTTGTCCACTTACATTCACCTAATAATAAGTTTTTTTCATCAAAAGCCACTATGTCAACATCAAAGCTTTCACTTTTCCTTCCAGGTACTTTTCCCCAATACTTTCCGATTTCGGCTGGTGTGAATCCTAAGACATCTGGATTTTCGAATATAAACTTCAAACACGTTTCTTCGAATTTTATGCCGAGGTACTGAGAAATTTTTTCCTTTAACAATTCACGTGCTTTTTCTGGGGCGAATTCTATTATAGGTAATATTGGTTTAACTACAGAAAAGTAAAAATCAAAGAAATTATTTTTGAGCTTGTATTTTGTGTTCTTTTGCTTTTTCGTACCAACTGGTTTAAACGATTCTACAAAGTCATATTCATCTTCCAATTCAATTAAATACTTCGAAATTGTGGTTGGTTCCATTTTCGACAGGTCTGATAATTCCGAAATACTTTTCGGTCCTTGTCCAAGTGCTTCCAAAAGTGAGAAGTACCCTCTGTGTTCTCTACCAAACTCGAGAACTAAGATTGTTTCCACATCGTTTTTAAGAGGAGCGTATGGTTCTAAAAATAATTGATACACATTTTCTAAAACTTCTCCCTTTTGTTCGAAGTATTTGAAATAATTCGGAATTCCGCCGATAATTCCAAAAATTTCGATGATACTCTTTGGGTCATATCCAACATCGTTCATTACCTTAGCAAAAGAGCTGAAGGAAAATTCTCCTACATTCAACACATAATCCTTCCTTCCAAAGAGTGGATGTTTTTCATCGTAAAAAAGCCTTTTCATTAATCCAACGTACGAGCCAAGTGCGAAGACTTTTACATCCAGACCGTTTATTATCGCTTCATCCCACGCACGTTGAAAAGAGTATAATATTCCTGGTGAAACTTTGTAAAAATTTTGAAATTCATCAAAGATAACGTATTTGTATTGCTTGAAAATATCAAGAAACAGGTCAAACCAATCACGATACACTGCTTTTGAGAAGCTTAAGCTGATTTTTTCAATTAATTTTTCTTCGTTTACCACATCAACGGAGTAATAAAAGACATTTTCCTTTTCTTCAAACGCTTTCCTCACCAACGTCGTCTTCCCTATTCTCCTTTGACCGTAAATTACAACTAAGTTAGCTCTTGGATTCGAAAGGATTCTCGAAATAGCTTCAAGTTCTTTAAACCTATTGTAAAACTTCATTGTAAATCTCCCTCCATATGTTATTCTGAATATAATTATTCTGTCCAGAATTATTCTGGTCAGAATAATTATATCACAAAAAATAAAAAATAAAAATCGGCACGAGGTTTTGGTTGTTCCCCGTGCCGTTTTTGTATCCAACGTTGTTTGTTTTTGTCTATTAAATATAAATATATTAGATTGTTGAGAACTTAAATGTCGTTGTTTGTTTGTACACTTCACCAGGTCTAAGTACGGTGTTTGGGAAGTTTTTGTGGTTTGGGGAATCTGGAAAGTGTTGTGTCTCAAGGCAAAAGCCTGTGTGTTGGTCGTATATCTGTCCGTATTTGCCTTTCAACCCCGGTAGATAGTTACCGGTGTAAAACTGTACACCTGGTTGTGTTGTGTGAACTTCCATTTTGATTCCACTTTTTGGTTCTTCAACAACTGCCGCAAAGTTATTATTCAATACAAAATTGAAATCGAATCCTTTCGCCTGAGTGTTTATAAGTTGTTCTATAGCTTCACCAAGTTTTGTTGGTTTCCTCAAATCGAAAGGTGTACCATCGACTGGTGCTATTTCACCGGTTGGAATGAGGTATTCGTTCACCGGTGTGTATTTATCTGCGTTGATTTTTACAGTGTGGTCGTAAATCTTTCCACCACCGGCAAGGTTGAAATAAGTGTGCTGAGTTAAATTAACAATGGTCGGTTTGTCCGTTGTAGCAAAGTATTCGACTTTCAACGTATTATCGTTTGTGAGTGTATAAATAACTGTGACATCAAGATTTCCCGGATAACCTTCATCACCATCATGGCTAAAGTGTTTTAGAGTGAGTTTTATTCCTTCAGGCGTCACACTCGAGGTTGCTTTCCACACTTTTGTGTGAAAGCCCCTGTATCCTCCGTGAAGTGCGTTTGGTCTTCCTCTGTCGTTTTGCGCAAGTTGGTAAGTTACACCATCTATTTCAAATCTTCCGTAAGCTATTCTGTTTGCGAACCTTCCAACAAGTGTACCAAGAAAGCCCGGGTTCTTTTCGTATTCTTCGAGCGTATCGTATCCAAGCACAACATCAATGAATTGTCCATCTCTTGACGGTACCCATAGTTCTCTTATTACACCACCATATGTGAGAATTTTGACCATCATACCGTTCTTGTTAATTAACGTGTACTCATCGACTGGAATACCGTCTTTCGTACTTCCAAAGTATCTACTTGTGCATTCACCGTACATCTTTAATCCACCCCTGTTTGTTGTTTTTTGCATTTATTTATATCTTCAAGAACTCTTCAACAGCGTTTTCGATAACATTTAGCGATGATTTCCAGAATTCTTTCTTAGTTATATCTATTCCGACGCTTTGGGCAACTTCTTCAGCGGTACCTTTACCTGTTGAAGCCAACAATTTTTTGTATTTTTCGAAGAATCCTTCCTGATTTCTCATAGCGTACACACCAAGTCCAAAGAGCATACCGAATGTGTAAGGGAAGTTGTAGAAATGGAACGTTGGAGAATAGTAATGTGGTTTCACAAGCCACATGTAAGGATGGAGGTAATTCTGGTCAAGCCCTTCACCATAAGCTTCTTTCTGAGCGTTGAGCATTATCTCTTTGAATTCTTGAACACTCAAAGGTCCATTTTGTCTTCTTTCAAAGACTGCACTTTCGAATAAGAATCTGCTGTATATATCGATTATTATCTGAACCGCATCGGAGAGCTCTTTATCGAGGAGCGCCAATTTTTCATCATCTTTTTGTACCTCTTGTTTGATTAAATTGAGTAAAAGTGTTTCGTTGAATATTGAAGCAGTCTCCGCAAGTGTCGCAGGAGTGGTACTATTTAAAGGCGTTTCTTCTTTAAGACAATAGTTGTGGAACGCATGTCCAAGTTCATGTGCGAGTGTTAATACGTTATCGAGTGTGCCATCAAAACTCATCAATATTCTTGATTCTTTCAACGCTTTAACAGATGAGCAGAACGCTCCACCTCTTTTACCCGGGCGTGTTTCCGCATCAATCCATCGTTTTTCAAACGCTTGATCTATAAACATGCCAAGTTCTTGAGAGAATGTTGAGAGCTTTTCCACGATGAACTGTCTTGCTTCATCAAATGTCCATTTCCTATCGTATCCACCCATAGGTGCAAAGAGGTTGTACCATGGAAGTCCGTTATCGTATCCGAGCATCTGAGCTTTTTTTCTCAGGTACTTTCTCAAAGAAGGCATCGATTCTTTAACTGCTTCCATCATCGCATCGAAAGTCTCTTTCATTATCCTATTTTCAAAAAGCATAGGTTCAAGGGGAGAGTTGTACCCTCTCAGCTTAACTTCTGTAAGAAATTCCCCTTTTATACTATTCAAACATTGCGCAACCACATCAGATGCTCTTTCACATGCTTTGAGTTCAGATTCGTAGGCTTTCTTCCTGACATCTTCCGATTTTTCATACGCCATATTGCGGACTTTCATCAATGGAAGATGTTTGATTTCACCGTCTATTTCTAATTCACATAGTAGGTTCGAAGTTGTTTTCTCGTACAGATTATTCCAAGCGTTTCCACCGGTTAAGCGCATAAGACTTATAATTTTTTCTTCTTTTTCGGATAGCATGTACTTCGATAATATCTTTTGTTCTTTTAACACAAATCGATGATTTTGCAAAGTTGGTGATTGTAACTTTTCAAAATCTATTTCGATTTCCTTTAATAACTTTCGAAATTTAGTGCGTACCATCGACAAATCGACGAATTTGCTTCTTATAACATCAAGGTACTTTGCTGCTTTTTCATCGTTGGCATTTGCGCTTAACGTCAAACTTGCAAAGTTGTACAATCTACCGGCTAATAAAGATAAACTGTTGAGTTTATCTATAACATACTCAAGTTTCTTTTCTATTTCTTGAGAATCGCCACTTACTAATAAATTCCCATCACACCAAGATATGAATTCTTTCAATTCACTCTCAAGATTACTCAAATCAGAGAGAAATTCTTGCGAATCAAACGAAGGATAGATATTACTCAAATCCCATCTCATCACCAACACCCCCGATGTTGTCAAAAATTTTGGTTACAATAATACGCAAAACGTACTATACAAAATTATATCACGAAATGGTATAATTTAAACGGATTCAAACGGAATCCGGATTCCATATTCCGGGGTTGGAATGAGGAGGTATCTACCATGATAACAACAAAGAAGATTTTAGAAATGAAAGGAAAAGAACCTATTACAATGATTACCGCTTACGATTATCCAACAGCTAAAATAGCGAGTGAAGCTGGAATAGATTTGCTACTTGTTGGAGATTCACTTGGTAATGTGTTACTTGGCTACGATAGTACAATTCCTGTGACTATGGAAGATATGTTGATGCACATAAGAGCAGTTAGAAGGGGCGCTCCCGATGCGTTTATAATCGGCGACATGCCGTTCTTATCGTACGAAGTAAGTATCGAAAAAGCCGTGGAGAACGCTGGATTGATGATGAAAGCAGGGGCAAATGCGATTAAACTCGAAGGTGGAGAAGAATACGCAGAAACGATACGAAGGATAATAAGCGCTGGTATACCAGTTATGGGACACCTCGGTTTTACTCCACAATCGGTTAACCTACTTGGTGGACACAGAGTCCAAGGTAGAACACCGGAAAGTAGAGCAAAAATACTCAAAGATTCAAAGATACTCGAAGAAGTGGGATGCTTTGCTATAGTTTTGGAACTCGTTGTGGAAAGTGTGGCAAAAGAGGTTACAGAAAATATAAAAATACCTACCATAGGCATTGGTGCTGGTAGGTATTGCGATGGGCAGGTATTGGTATTTCATGATGTAGTTGGTTTAACTACGTTGAATTTAAAATTTGCTAAAAAGTACGCAGATACTTATAACATAATGCTCAATGCCGTGAAACAGTACAAAGAAGAAGTAAAGTCCAAAACATTCCCATCAGAGACGCACATTTTTGAATAGAACTAAAGTTCTTTATCAAGCTCGTTCTTTATAAATTCATTCCACAAAGTTACAAAGAATATCGCAACGGGCACGGCAAAGAACGTTCCAACGAGCCCGTAAAATAAACCTATTAGGAATATAAATATAAGCATAAGCACAGGGTTTATGTCTGCTCTCTTTTTCATAATGAATATGAAGAACAAAAATGCTCCAAGGTGGATTAACATAACAATCGTATTCACGATAATGAAATTTCTCAGTCCCAATCCAAGGCTAACTATCAATATAGGTATCCACTCTATTACCACACCAACTATTGGGATTAAATTTGTTACAAACCCCCAGAAAGATAGTAATACTGTGTATTCTGGAAGGTAGATACTAAAGAGGACATAAAAGGAAATTGAGACTATAAACGCTCCAAGTAACAGTACATCAACATAACTTGAGAGTGCTATACCAAGTTTTTTGAGAAAATCTTCAACAAGTGGTCTCACTCTTTTCGGGAATAAACCCGGAAGAGCTTTTGTAGTCCAACTTGTGTAAATGGTTATGTATACTGTAAAAAGTATGCTGTAAAACACGACTGTGAGTGCACTTGGAACATTTTTTGCCATAGCAACTGCTAAAGTGCTAAATAATTCGTTTAATTTTGGTTTTGCCCACTCAACTATGTTACCTATGGTCTCCGATAAATCGGGGTTGTCAACAAGATAATTCTCCCAATACTTAGAGTCAAGTATCTTTTTCATGAATTCATAAAACGAAGAAACTTGTTTAAAAACAGGTGGGATTATGTTTATAAAAGAATATATCAGAACAAAAAAGTAAAAAATTAGTGAAATTGTAACTGCTAATGAATACGGCAATTTAATTCGTAACAAGTTTTTTAAGATGAAATTTACGACAAGAACAGAGACTAAGGAAAAGACAAAAACGTAAAGTAACGTCTTAAAGAATGCAAACGATAAAAATAGAATAGATGCATAAATTAATACTATCAGTAAAGCCTGTTGTCTAACGCTCAACTTCATTTATCAATCCTCCTATGTGCTTTTCAAAATATTTTCTAATTTCTTCTATGTCGTTTGTCTTTCCAAGCACAACCATTAATTTAATCCTTGCTTTTTGAGCCAATGGATGTTCACTTAAGATCGCACCTTTTCTTCTCAAGTCTGCTCCTCCACCGGTATATCCGTAAATCGGATACACTCTACCTTTAAAGCATCTTGAAGTTATCACAACAGGTACCCCACTTTTCACTATCTCTTCCACAACATCTGAAAGTTGCGGAGGGACGTTTCCTCTACCGAACCCTTCAAGAACGATACCTTTGTAACCCAGTTGATATACTGCCCTGAGTATCGAACCGTCATCTCCGGTAAATGTTTTAACAACTGCTACTTTTTCTTCTATCCTGTCTGCGTATATCTTTTCACGTGTGAGTGATTTTCTGAAGTATATCACATTATTTTCGTCAACTACACCAAGTGGACCGTAACCTGGGGAATCGAACGTAGCGACGTTGCTTGTGTAGGTTTTCGTAACTTCCCTTGCGGCATGTATCTCGTCGTTTAAACATACAACAGCACCCATACCGTAAGATTCATCGCAAACTGCAACCATGACAGATGAAAGAACGTTTCTTGGACCATCCGTACTTAGCTCGCTAATATTTCTCATAGAAGCAGTTAACACAACGGGTTTTTCAGTTTTTAAAACAAGGTCAAGGAAATAAGCAGTCTCCTCCAACGTGTCAGTACCATGTGTAACAACAACACCATCGTAACCTTTTTCTTCAAGTAACTCATCTATGGTCTTTGCAAGATTCCACATCGAAGAAGGTGTCATATAAGGACTCGGTACGTTTGAAAATTCATGCAATTCAACATCAGCTATATCGTAAAGTTCTGGGATATCGGTAACGAGTGCATTTCCTTTATCGAAAGGTACAACATCCCTTCCTTTCTTAACCATCGCTATTGTACCACCAGTGCTAACGATTGCTATTTTTTTCCTACCTATTTTCCCCATTTTCTCCTAACCCCTTTCTTTTTCCTTTAAATTAAATTAATTAATACCAATACTTTTTCTTTCTTACTCGCATACCAACGAGCACTCCGTAAATAAACCCACCCGCATGAGCCCAGTATGCCACTCCTGTACCCGTGACATCGGCGAGTAAACCGTTGGCAACTTGAATTATAAACCAATACGGTAAGTAAATGAAAGCCGGAATTTCAACGATAAATGGCAGTATAAGAAAAACAAGCGAGACTATGCGAGAATAATAAAATAATACAAAGTATGCGCCCATCACAGCGGATATAGCACCCGATGCACCAACGAGAGGGTAGGGAGAAAATGGGTTGAAAATTATGTGGAAAAACAGTGCAAATATTCCTCCAGTAATATAAAATAATAGATATTTGAAATGCCCAAATGCATCTTCAACGTTGTCACCGAATATCTTCAAAAACCACATATTTCCTATGATATGCGACCAACCACCATGTACAAACATATGAGTAATCAACGCAACAAAGGGGAAGGCATAGTACATCTGCTCTGGTACAAAACCAAAGATATAAAAAAACTCCTCAAGCGCTCTACCAGACCAATCCATACCAGATATAACCAGTTCGTATAGAAAAACAAGAATATTTATAACTATAATCATCACATTTATAAACGGCTTTCGCACGCTTGGTATCGTATCGTACAATGGAAACATTTGCTTTCCTCCCTTTTCTGTGATTGGTTAACAGTTATCAGTTATCAGTAATCAGTTTTCAGTGAACGGTGATCAGTATAAGTTATCAATATAAGTTTATTTTGATTAACTTTACTAGTACAGTATACTGTTAACTGTTAACTGTTAACTGTTCACTGTTAACCGTTCACTGTTAACCGTTCACCGTTAACTGTTCACTGCTCACCGTCCATACATTAACGCATACTGTACAATCCCTAACAGTTCGTGAGTTATATTACCCATCGCATAAAGCGCACCAGCCGATGGTAAGTAATCAAGATAAGAATTTCGAAAATCCAGTGGTAAATCACCACTGACGTTGTATACTTCTTTGAAAAACTTTCTAAAGACCCACAGACTTCGTTTCATATGTAATGAGCTTGTCACGAGTGTTATTGACGTATCACCTATCAATTCATATGTGTACTTTCCGTTTTCAAAGGTATTTCTTGCTTTATCTTCGACTATTATATCGCTTTCTGGAACTCCAAAATTCAAAAGAACACTTTTCATAATGTAAGCTTCGGGAGTTCCCTTATCAATTATACCACCTGTTATGACTATCTTTCGCGGATTTTTTCTGTACAGCTCCACAGCTTTGTACAGTCTTCTAAGAGTATGCCTTCCAATTTCCACTTTTTGTTCGTACTCATCTACTCCCCCACCAAGTACAACTATGTACTGTCCTTTATCTTGTGAATCTGTTAAGAAAAGTGTTTTCGAAATTAAATAAGCAAACCAGTTAGAAGAAAGCACATAAAATATCATCGATAAAGCTAAAAAAATATATTCAGCTCGCTTTTTACACCCATACTTACGTCCGAATTTACTGTAAAAAAGCCATAAAAAAAGAAAGAGAGTCACAAAAATGCCGGGAATTGTTAGAAATGAGCTGATTATCTTGAAGACATGCAACATCTTTCTTCACTCCTATTATTCATTTCCCATATTCCTAAAATGCTTTTGCAACGCAATTTCGTCTATGACACTTCTTTCCTTTCTATCGGTCTCTGACCTTTCGTATTCTAAGTATCGTTCTTTCAATTTCTCAAAACTCTTTCTTTCCGTTCTTTTTTCCATGTATCTTTTGAATATTAATTCTTCTTCTTTTCTTAGTGTAGTAAGTTTATTTTTAAGTAGTGTTATGTAATCATCGTGCATTTTTAAAAGGTATAACAAAAAACCAAGTTGCGCACCGTTTTGTGAAGTGCGCAACTGATTTTCTACATCCGTTCTTGATTTCATAGTTTTATCAAGTTCTTCTTCGACTTCTCTAATTCTTAAACGTACTTTATTTAATTCTTCCCTTATACTCTCTTCTTCTCTTCTTCTGAGAGATAAAATCTTCTCCAATCTAAACACGCCATACCTCTTTACGAGAATTTATTCTTGAGAAAGACAGAGAGCATATCGACTAATATCTGGAGTATCTTCTTACTTGTTTCTGAGAAGTTTTTCCCTTTAAAGTTATCAAGTGAAATTATTACAAGTCTCTTTTCACCTATCTTTACACTTCCAACGAGTGGTATAAAATTCGGAGTTGTAACACCGGCTTTTTCCCATAAATCTCTTTGTGGGCTTTCAAGGTTGAGTTTATATGCTTCTGTTAATTCTATAACTCTGTTTTCACCTATCACAGGACCGTACGCATCTTCCGCTGCCTTGAATGTTGTATTTTTTACAAAATCGTCGTAGTTATGGACGGCAACACATTTATAAATATCACCATCGAGTAACCATATCGAACCTTTTTCCGTTTCCGGTATAAGTTTTACAAGTTCAACAAGCATCGCTTGTAAATATTCTTCTAAGGAGGTATTCTTTTCCCAAAGTGCTATAAGTTTTATAAGGCTTTCAAAGCTGTTGACCATATCTTTATAAACCTTCTGAGCTTGCAAAAATCTTATCGCAGCTAATACGTGCGAGCTTAGGAATGCTGATAATGCTTTTGCTATACTTAGGTATTGATCTGGAACGTGTATAACGAACTTATAATTTTCAATTGGGATAACTTGGTATGTCTTTTTCTCAAGTACAAACGTTTTTATTTCGTTTACAGCTCGTGCTTTTTCGATAATCTTTGGATTATCGTTCCCTATTAGATACTCATCGTCTTTCATTAAAGTTACCGCTATATGAGGATACTCTGCGTAGAATTTTTTGGAAAGTTCAATTGCAAATTTCGTTGGATCACCTTCGGAGTTACTTAATGATTCGATGATAATCTTCTCAACAAACGATTGAAGTTTGTAAAGAATCTGTTCAAGTATTTTTTCGGTCACATCGAACATGATACCAGCAACACCGTACGCACCCGTACCAAGTCTGATGGGCATTCTATGGATACTGTAATGCCTACCGTTTATAACTTTTTCATGTGTTACATTTCTTCTTGTCCTCATAACTTTTTTGTCGATTTCTTCTATTCCCTCGTCGTTCAAAATCTCAGATTCAAATTTTCCAACTAATTTCTCTTCCGACAACTGAAGTACGTTTTCAAGTTCTTTATTTATCCACATATATCTACCTTTATTGTCTTTTATAAAAGCCGGTGCCGGAAGTCTTTCGAAAAACTGTTGCAAGAAGTATAGATACCTCATGCTGTAACCTCCTCCATCTTGACTTGTAATACCTTCGATACACCATCAACCATTGTAACACCGTGAACGATATCGCCTGCTTCCATGATTAGTTTGTTATGCGTTATAACTACAAATTGCGAGTGTTCATTTTCAAGTAATCTTCTGAATTTCTCGGAGTTGTAATCGTCAAGTGG
>Ga0209289_100584_pt1 | contig 17972 bp, 12 predicted proteins | sample GXS110809BmetaG_FD_184121 | JGI IMG/M metagenome (GOLD analysis project Ga0209289, IMG submission 184121) | Hot spring microbial communities from Gongxiaoshe hot spring, China to study Microbial Dark Matter (Phase II) - GXS 110809B (SPAdes)... ...
GTGTAGAAAAGAGCTCAGGGTATAGATCTCCAATACTCCTTTTAAGCCATACATAAAAGAAATCAGAAAGTTCTGCATAATTGATATTGTCATAATAAGGTGGGTCTGTAAAAACTGCATCAAAGAAGTTGTCAGGATAAGGTAAAGAGGTAGCTGAGGCTTGTGTGATGGTGGCGGGAAAGGAAATTTCTGAATTATGTTCTATTACCTCCAATATTGGTTCCAAATCCCATTGTCCTCTTGCATCACCAAATGGATTAACTTCTCCGTAATCCCAAATCATAGGTAAAGCTTGCCTATCAAATGCCCTTTCAAATGATAGAACATCTGATCTCCATCTTGTTAATACAACCAAATAGGATGCCAATTTATCCACACCCAGCCCCAAATAACTCACCACTGCCTTAGCATATTCTTTATCATATCCTTCTTCAAGCATCTTTTGGTAAGCAAGCCGAACCTTCTCTGTAAAGGTAATAAGGGCTAACTTTTGACGAGAATTAAAAAGGTCTCCCCATTTTGTTATGCCATATCCTCTACCAGCAACAGTTGTAGGGTCTTCGGTATTCATGCCCTCATCTGGCACAGGGTCAATTCCCCATTCTTCCATAAGTTTATTTCTTTTTTCTTCAAGATATTCTTCTGCTTGCTTAAACAGTTCCAAATCCCTTTTATCAGAAAGCCTGTAAAACTTCCCTTGCCTCTTTGGATGATGTAAAACCACTGCAACCATTCTTTGCCCTGACTTTCCCTCCTGAAAGAGCTTTCTTACCTTGTTATCATCTATAACACTACCGCAGACTAAACAGTTTGCTATGGCCCTTGAAACTGTTCCTTTTTCTGGATTGAAATTCCCTGGAAAAGGTTTATCTTGTCCTACTATCTCAAATTCAACATTTCCGTCATTTACGTAGGGTTTTAAAGCAATCCTTTTATTTTCCTTCTTTGCAAGCCAAAAGTTCGCAGTTAGAGGTATATCAGCTCCACAAGCAGGATTTTGACATTTTATAGTTCTCATCCAATAATACCCAACAGGTATTGAACCATCAGGATCTTCTGGATAAAATTTTCCAATTTCTTTTTTTGCTTCCTCTAAAACCCAGTTTCCCCACCTTTTTACATCTTCAAGTAAAAGATTTTTCACCTTTATTTTTTTCTTTTCTCTCTTTCCAAAGTTTTCTTCTTCAACTACTATTTCACCGGGTTTTCCATATCTTTGAGGATATTCAAGGGTGCATCTTAGGATTAAAACAGCAACAGGATTATAATCACTCGCATAAGTTTCAAGCCCAAGTCTTAAGCATTCAAGGGGAATTGAGCCACCACCAGAAAAGGGGTCTAAAACCTTCAAGGGCTTTCCGCCATTTGCAGAAAGAATATCATTTCTTGCTCTTTCAATAGTTTCCTGATTTAAGGAATTTTCCCATTTTGAAAGGTTAATGATAAATTGTCTTTTCTTGTCCCATTCCAAGGGGTCTTCAGGTGCTGGAATTAATGCGGCATAACTTGTTGCCCTTGATGAAGCAAGAGGCTTTCTTGTCCACCAAATATGCAAAGTTGAGATATGACCGTGTCTTATGTTTTTCTCCCTTGCTGATTCAACACTTACTTCTTTCACAGGAAAACTTATTTCAATGAAATTTTTCTTCATACTTTTTCTCCTTTATTTTTCCATTCTTGTGGTGAAACTATAAATCTTACAACCTCAATTTTTTCTTCAAATTTTAAATTTTCTGCGGGGTTGTTTATAAGATATAACTTTGGAGAGCTTGTAGCGTTTGCAACCACATAAAGCCAGTATTGCTCTTTGAATCTTTTGGCTTTGAAATATTCATTGGAAGTTAAAGCCACAGGTCCTTCGTCTTTTCTTGCCTTTACTTCAATATATCTTATTTCACCTTTTCCTTTAGAGCGTATATCAAACCCTAAATTTTCCTTTGACACATCTTCAGGTTCTCTACCCTGTTCTTTTTCATATCTCATAGCAATCTCCATCCCAATCCTCTCAATCTCTTCGTCGCCTACCATCTCTGGAGAACTTGAAGGTCTAACTAAGATAGCACCTAAAAATTGAGGCATGGAAATGGTTAAGTTGATTTCTTGCTCTATTTCTTTTTTAAGATTTTTCAATGCTTCTTCATATCTTCTTTTCTGTTCTTCTTTGTTTCTAATAGCAATATCAACATTTTCACCTTTTTCTTTTCTTTCCTGAAGTTCAAGGATTTCCTGATCAAGTTCACCTATGTAGTATTCCAATGATTTAACTCCGTATTTTTCCTTTATTTCAGCTTGCCTTTTTCTTTCCTCAAGTATTTTTTTCTTATATTCTTCAACGAATCCTATTGCATATGCTCGGACTTGCTCTTTTGTAAACTTTAAAGTTATATCTTCATTTTGCTTTTTGGGGACAAGGTCCCATAAAATAGCTGGGTTTACTTCTTTCATCCTGTTATCATCTTGATAAATTGCCATTATTGATTTTCCTGCTACATCTCCCTTTCCATCCTTTACCTCACCTTCAAAAAACCATATAACTCCGTCATACCTACCTGATGGGTCTTCAAATACTGCACCAAGTTGCAGATTTTCTAAATACTTTTTATTAATCCATTCAATTAAAGCTTCAAGAAGGGGATGACCAAAGGATATAAACTCTGCATCTGGATTTTTAAAGGCTATTTCCTTATCAAAGGTTGCCTTTGGGTAGGATTTAGAAATTATCCCGTATTTATTTTTAAAGTTGAAATCTTCTGCTATCTTTTTTAATTCATAAGGGATTGATTCAATAGCAAGAAAACCATCTCTTCTAACTTTAAATCTTCCTCCCGCTTTTTCAAATGCTTTTTTAAAGAATTCTTCAACATATTCGGGAATGAGCCTATATTCCTTAGCTTTTTCTGCCATCTCTTTAATTCTTGTGTAATCAATATATCTTGTAGCAAGGCTTTCCCCTAAGCTCTCCTTTATTTTTTTGATATACTCTTCATCTATTCTTATGTCTAAGTCCTTGATGATCTCATCCAAATTCCTTGCATTTGCCACAGCTTCTAATATAAGTTGATATAGATTTTTGCCGTAAAAAATATCCCCGATAACATCAAAGACTTTATCAGAACCAAGGGCATTTCTTATTTCTTCGAGCTTATCTAAAATCTTGCTTAGTACTTCTCCTTCTCTTGTGTCTTCAGCAACTAAGTTAAACATATAGACATCTTTTTGCTGACCGTATCTGTGAATCCTTCCCATCCTCTGTTCAAGTCTATTTGGATTCCATGGGATATCGTAGTTAATCATAATATGACAAAACTGAAGATTAATACCTTCGCCAGCAGCTTCGGTTGCAACCATAATTTGAGATTCATCTCTAAAAGTTTTTTCTGCTTTTATTCTTTCCTCCAAACTCATACCACCGTGAATGAAATTTACAGAATATCCCCAGGATTTTATCTTATTAACAAGATAGTCCAAGGTATCCTTTGATTCAGTAAAGATTAGTATCTTTTCATTCCCCTGGATTTCTTTTATTTTTTTTAGCCCCTCTTCTATTGCCTTTTTTAATTCCTTTAGTTTGACTTCTTTTTCATTTGAAAGTATTTCTTTGGCTTTGTCCATTAAATTGCTTAGGGTAGATATTTCTTCTTCAAGCTCTTTTTTATTTTCAGCAACTGTAAGGGTTTCCCACTTCTTTTCCTCTTCCCAGCGCTCTTTTTCATCATAGTCTTCTACTTCTTCAAATTCAATTAAAAAAGTCCTTTTTTCAAAATCTGGTTCTTCAAGGAGATTTTCAAGTCTTTCCTTTCTTCTTTCAAGGGATTTAAATAAAGCATAAGTGCTTGATGCCATTCTTCTTTGGAGAATTAAGAGGGCAAAAGCGACATTTCTTTTCTTATCTATTAGTAAGGCTTTGTTGTATTGAGAAATTACATACTTAGAGAGTTCGTTATATAAGTTTTTTTCTTCATCAGATAGTCTAAATTTAATTGTCTTTGGATACCGATTTGTAAAAATTGGTCTGCCTTCAAAGTCTTTTAAATCCTCTTTTAGTCTTCTGATAAATAGTGGATTATCTCTATTTTTTAGGGACTCTTCGATAAGCTCTGTAGTAGCAAAAAATCCAGGCTCCAGAAGGTCAAGAAAGAGTCTGAAATTTTCTGGGTCGCCTTTGTGCGGTGTTGCGGTAAGGAAGAGCAAATTTTTTGAATTTCTTGAAAGGACTTCACCTAATCTATATCTTTCCGTCTTTGAAGTTTTATCTCCATATTTATAAGCTGCCATTTTATGGGCTTCATCTACTATAACAAGGTCCCAGAAAACAGAACTTAAGGAAGGTAAAATCTCTTCCTGCTTTGCAAAGTCAATAGAGGTGATAACCTGGTTTTCCCTCTGCCAGGGATTTTCACCGTAGAGTGATCTAAAAGTGTATCTATCTATTAAGGTAAAGGTCTCCTGAAACTTCTCTTTTAATTCTCTTATCCACTGGTCTTTAAGATGGCCTGGGACAACTATCAAAATCCTGTGAGCAAGCCTGCGTAGCTTTAGTTCCTTGATTACAAGACCTGCCATAATTGTTTTACCAGCGCCAGGGTCATCAGCAATGAGGAATCTTATTTTGGGGAGTTTCAAAATGTATCCGTAAACCGCTTCTATCTGAAAAGGTAATGGATCAATTTTAGATACATTCATTGCTAAAAGAGGATCAAAGAGTGATGCAAACTTAAAACGAATTGCCTCAACAGCTAAAAATGCTTCAAGACCATCTGAGGTAAAATTTAAGGTGGTTTCTCTGACTCTTATTTTATCAATCTCGCTTTCAGGTATTAGTTGCTCTATAAAACTTTTAGAATGAATACTCGCACCGATGATATGGATATACTCTCCAATCTTCTCAATTTTTTTAATCTCTACAGGTTCTGGCCAGAAAGGTCCCTCAATTATTGAGCCTTCTTTCATATTAATTTTATTTTATCTGCTTCTTTAATATTAGTTCAAAAACTTTTAAACTTATCACTATAGGGGTTTTTATTTCCTCCATACTATCGGGCACATTGTAATCCACGGGGATAGAAAACAAGACAATCAAAACAAATCATCAGTTGCTCAAACCTTTCTTTAAGTGTCTTACCCATTTCATTAGTTATAAACGATTGATCTAAAGATGAGTTTTCTATCATTTTATAAATAAAATAAATTTCTTTTGCGTTTTTTCCATTAAATAAATTCTTCTGGTTGGGTATAAAGGTGTAAGGAGTATTAAATTATTTATAAGTATTTTTTCTATAGCTATCAGATTTAATTTAGTTTATTTTTTTATTTTTCAAGCAAGGTTTATTATTTGTGTTTTGTGATGTTTTAGATGTTTGTTGATATGTTGGATTGTTTAGGTTATTTCCATACATTTTCTATTTTGTCTTTAAGAGTTGTTGGTTTGAAGGGCTTTACGATATAGTCTGAAACTCCTTCGTTTATGGCGGCTATAACTTTTTCTTTTTCAGCTTCAGCCGTTACCATGATAACAGGGGTATTTTTATATGTGTCTGACTTTCTCAGCTCCCGTAGCACATCTATTCCTTGCATACCGGGCATGTTCCAGTCTAAAAACACAAGGTCAAATTTTTCCTCCCTGAGTCTTTGAAGCGCGTGAATACCATTTTCTGCATCCTTAACATTATTGTATCCCAGCTTCATAAGGATATCTTTTATTATGTTTCGTATCATTGGGGTATCATCTACAACCAGTATCTTTATATCTTTTGGAGGCATTCCCATACCTATAATAAATTTTAGTTATCTTTGCAAATTCAAAATCTCTGCCAGATTTTTTTTATCGTATTTTCGTTGATTATTCTTTACTGTTATTAAATCGTTTCTTGTATGATGAAATTTGACCTTGTTCTAGTTGATGGTTCATCACAGTTTTACAGAGCATTTTATCAGCTCAGAACACTTATCAACTCTTTAGGAGTTCCAACAGGTGCAGTTTTCGGTTTTTCAAACATAATAAGAAGGATAATAAAGGATTTTTCTCCAAGATATTTAGCCATAGCTTGGGATTCACACAAGAAGGTTAGGAGGGAGAGTTTTGCTGATTACAAGGCTAAAAGACAGCAGATGCCAGACGACCTGCGTGTGCAAATTCCGTATATAAGAAAGCTTATAGATGCTTACGGTATCCCTAATCTTGAGATTGAAGGTCTTGAGGCAGACGATGTTATAGCCTCTGTTCTCCAGAAAGCCAAAACTGTAAAGCCAGATATTAAAACTGTGATTGTCACTTCAGATAAGGATATAATGCAGTTGGTAGATGAGAATACATTCTGCTTTGATCCAAGAGATGAAAAGGATACGCTTTACGGAATTAGAGAAGTTAGGGAAAAGTTTTTCGTTGAACCTTACCAAATCCCAGATTATCTTGCACTTGTTGGTGATACTACTGATAACATTCCCGGTGCTAAAGGGGTAGGACCTGAAATCGCTAAGCAGCTTCTTTCAAAATTCAGAACGGTTGAAGATATATTTGAATCAATTGATCTTGTTGAGCCGAAATATAGAAGAATCTTGGTTGGTCAGAGGGATACCGTTCTTATGTATAAATCCCTTACGAAGCTCAAGGTGCTGGACATAGATATAAATCTTGAAGATCTTCAGATTAAGAGAGCGGATGTTGATAGGCTAAAGGAAATATTTATGGAGCTTGAGTTTTCATCTTACCTTAAGGAGTTGTCGGAGCAGTTTCCGGAGAAATTTTCAACTATCAAGAAGGAGAATTTCTTTCTTGTTGATTGTCAGGAAAAATTTGATGAACTCAGGAGTAAAATTGAGTCTTTCCGCATTTTTGCCATTGATACAGAATCAACATCGGCAGATCCTGTTTCGGCTGAACTTATAGGAGTATCTTTTGCCTTTGAGGACCAAACATCTTACTATATAGATGTTAGAGACCATAGGGAATATATTCTGGCCTTAAAAGAATACCTATCAAATTCTGAATATAAGAAGGTCGGACAAAATATAAAGTATGACGTTATTGTCTTGAGAAATTTTGGTATAACGCTTGATGGGATTTGTGATGACTCTATGATTCTGTCGTGGATTATAAATCCAGATAGAACAAAGCTTAACTTGGGTGAGCTTTCTCTTATTTATCTTGGTCATAAATCAACCGATTACAAGGATATTACAGCAGGTGGGCGTATATCTTTTTCTAATGTTCCAAAAGAGAAGGCTAAAGATTACTCTTGTGAGGATGCTTTATCTTCTCTGAAACTTGTATATGCCCTGCGTCCAATCGCTCAACAGAAGAATCTTATTTTCCCATATGAAGACATTGAGATAAAGCTTATTTATGTTTTGGCAGATATGGAGCTTGCAGGTGTCAAGGTTTCAAGGGAAGTTCTGCACAGTTTTGGGGAATCACTTAAAAATTCCATAAATGAGATTTCTCGTCAGATATATGATGTTGCTGGTGTGAGATTTAATATAGATTCTCCTCAGCAGATTTCTGCTGTTTTATTTGAAAAGCTCAAGATCAAACTTGATGAGTTCAAAAAGACGAAAAAAACGAAGTTATACTCAACAGATAATGAAGTTCTTCAGGAGATAGCAGACAAAGGATATAAGATCGGGGAGCTACTTTTGAGGTATAGAACTTTAAAGAAACTTTTGAGCACCTATGTTCAGCCGATTCCAGCGATTATAAACCAGAAAACTGCTAGGGTTCATCCTTCTTTTAATCAGACGAGAACTGCTACTGGGAGGATTTCTTGTTCTGAACCGAACTTGCAAAACATACCGACAAAGGGTGAGGAAGGAGCAAAGATAAGAGAAGCTTTCTGCTGTGAGGATGGAAATGTTCTCGTTTCTGCTGACTACTCACAAATAGAGCTTAGAGTTCTTGCTCATATATCGGGCGAAGAGGTTCTGAAAAAAGCCTTTGAACAAGATGCTGATATACATACCGAAGTTGCATCTTTAATCTTGGGAATACCCAGAGATAAAGTCGGTAAAGATGAAAGAAGGATTGCAAAAACGGTTAATTTTGGTATAATATATGGAATAAGCGCTCACGGCCTTAAGATTCAAGCTAAACTTCCGTCAAGAGAGTATGCGCAAAATATAATTGATTCTTATTTTGAAAAGTTCTCCAGTGTTAAATCATGGAGACAAAGTATAATCTTGGAAGCAGAAAGAAATGGCTTTGTTAGAACATTGTCTGGTAGGATAAGATATGTTCCAGAACTTAGGTCGGAAGATAAGAATATACGAGCTGAAGGAGAAAGAAAAGCAATAAACACACCTATACAGGGAACTGCTGCTGATATTATGAAAGTTGCAATGATTAACATCTGGAACAGACTGAAAAAGGAAGAACCCAATGCTAATATAATTATGCAGATTCACGATCAGATAATAGTTGAATGCCCTGAAGATAGGGCGGAAAACGTTTCCAAAATACTTGAGGAAGAAATGAGAGTTGAAAAGTTCTTCGGTTTTTCTGTCCCATTGAAGGTTAAAATAAGTGTTGGAAAAAATTGGGCTGAATTGGATTGATTGATTTGATTATTGTTTTGAGAAGATTGATTTTTATCTAAAGTTATTGATATAGCTTTGTTCTGTTGCAATCATAGTATACTGATTATGTATTTTACTTTTCATTCTTATAATTTTGATGGATACAACAAAGCATTCAGATTTGTGTGCGTTATTTCCTTGAGAAATTACAAACTTCGAGCTGATTTTTGATGAATTCAACAAAACAATATAGCTTCATTTGAAAATGAAAAAATATAAATTCGGTGTTTTGATTTTTTATCCAAGTTATTGCCAAGTTATTGATATAGTCCATTCTGAACTAATATGAGTATGGAAATTTCAAAGGAGATGTTATAATTTTTTGATTTCAAGATTGTTCAAGAATTAATGATTTTTTCTCCCTCAGCTAATTGTTTTTGAGTTGAATAGGCTCATTGCTTTTTCAACATTTTCATTCAATATTGTTTTTATGGCTTCAAAAGCCATATCAAGTATTTGGGGTATTTTTTCCATTTCTTCCTTTGAGAAATTGCTAAGGACATAATCCACTGCATCTTTACCTTTACCTATGCCGAGCCTGATTCTTATATTATCTTTACCTATGTTTTCAATTATTGACTTTACACCTTTGTGCCCACCAGGTCCGCCGTTGATGGAGATTTTTATTTTACCAAAAGGTATGTCCATATCATCGTATGCTACTCCTACCTGATAATCTTCAAGGGAAAGGTAATCTAAAAACTTTTTGGCTGTTATTCCGGATAAGTTCATATAGGTTTCCCCTTTGAAGACATATAGTTCTTTTCTGAACTCTTTTATATGTGTATATTCTCCAAAATTGATTTTTTTGAACCTTTGTGATGTTTTTTGGCTTATGTAATCTGCGAGAATAAAGCCAAAATTGTGTCTCATATATTTATACTCGTCCCCTTTGTTTCCAAGACAGATAAGTACAAAGAAGCTCATGAGATAGTATATTACTGTGTTATGCCGTTCTGTTCCGAGGTTATAACGCTCGACCTGATCCAACCTATGTTCTTTCCATCTGTTATTTTGATCCATTCATTTTGCTTTTCAAGTATCAAAACTTTTTGTCCTCCAGATATTTTGCCTGCCTGAGCTGCTCTTGAAGATGGTCTATCTCTCAAAATAACAGAAGTAAATCTTGAGGTTATGTATCCATATGTTTGTATTTCTGCTCGTGGTTGTTCCGGTGGTATTTGTGTTATCTGTTCCGGAGAATATGGGGGAGTTGATGGAATCATTTTTTTTACCGAATCTGCCCTTGGGATTTCTCCTATTATGACTATGCCCTGAATTATTGATTGGAAATCTTTGTATTTTCTACCAAGGTGGGTCGGAATCTTTATCATGGGTATTTCTGCTGACATAAAGCCTATTTCTGCATTGTTCTCTATGTTATGTGGAGTTAAAAGAAGTTTTGAATTTATTCTTTTCATTATTTCCGCGGAATCTCGTGCTGACCTGTAGGAAAATTCCTCCCTATCGGATTTCTTTATCATAAGTTTGTATTTTATGCCAAATTCATCTGCAAAGTACTTGAGACATGGTGAGTATATAGATGGATTCTGTGTGATAAGTGATGATATTGTACTCATATCAGAGAAGAATTTATCAACTTCTTTAAAAAAGTCTGAGAGCCTTTTTTCATAGAATTGTTCTGAGAAATCTGGTGAAAGCTTTCTTAAAAGACCTGATAGCACGGTAGCTGTTCTCTTTACATTTTCTTTACTTAGTATAAAGCAGTTTGATCCATTGTAAAGCTGTATATACTTAGATATATCTATATGACCAATACCATTTTCAAGTATTTTTGAGTTCCTTGACTCCCAAAGAGTTTGTGCTAACCATTTCCTTTCAAATGTTCCGGTGTGTATAAACACATCTGCTCTGTTGAGTAATCTTATGTGAAAATCTTGCGGACGGAATGTCTCGCCATCGATCTCTGTCTCATCTACCAAATAATACACTTCGTGTGAAGGATCTACAACCGCCTTTGCTATATAATATAGGTCATAGTTTGATGTAACTATTACTGCAGACATCAATATGTTTATCAGGTTCAGCATACTTTCTATATAGATAATAATAATTTCCTCATTTTTTAAATTTTTTAATCTATATTAAATATACCTTGAAGATAAAAAATATTTTGAGGCAATCTTTTCTCTCCGAAATTTCCAGTCCATTGAATCCGGATTTTTGTAAAATACAAGGGTATGAAATCAGCCGCGATTGAAAGTTCAAATATTTGAGGTAGGTTGTTGATGATTCCACCTTCTTCTCTGATCCTTGGTATTCCAAATATCTCAGGTCTTATGTTTGCTTTAAAGAAATCTACTGGTCTTACTGAAAATTCTGTGAAGAGTCCTCCTTCTATATCTAATATAGTCGGTTTTGAGGCTCTTTGTATTATATATCCTAATCTTACTGAAAAGAATGGATTAAAGTTGAAAAATGCGTCTCCGCCAAAGAATTCCGAATTATTGTCTGAAACTACGGATGTTCCTTTCAAAGAAAGCCTTTGAGATGAGTCGTTTTTACCAGCTGCCCAAAATATACCAAATCCTCCGTTTGTCCTATCATCTCCGAATAAGTTTCTTATTGCAATCACTCCAACAAGATCTAATGCCCCTTTTGAGTTCCAAGGTTTCTCTGATCCATCAAGTATTTGGCCAGCTATTTCCAATGTCCAGGGTAATGGTGGAGAAAAAGAAAATTCAAGACCTTCATCCAAAAATCCATCATATCCGAAAAATTTCCTTATCGTAAATGGTCTTTCAACAAAATTTCTTACCCAAAAACTATCTGAATTTGATTCGCCTATCTTCCCAAATATCCTTCCTAATGTTATTCTGATAAGTGGTAATCCCCTTGTTGATACAAAGGTTTCTCTAAACCTTACAATCCCCTGATCCTGTGGAATCTGGGAATTCAAAAACTCAGGAACTGCAGATGTATCTGATTCAATTTTCTCTGTAAAAAAAGAGATATTGTATGGATTTATATCAATTTCTCCTTTCGCATAGAAGAACTCTCTGCCAAATTCCCCGGAAATCATCAGGTTCCTTATAGAGAAGCCTGTGATATTGCTTTTACCGATGAATGAATAAAATATGGTGTTTCCTAATAACGATAACCTTAAATCTTGTGCGCTTGCTTCAGACAGATTTATGAAAGTTAAAAATAACAGTGATAGTATCAGATGTAATTTCTTTCTCATTATATCGTATTTTAAAAAAAGATCCTTTTTCATTTTGTTAAGGTGATCGGAAATTTTCATCGAATTATTTAGCTTTTGGTTTGCTAAAAATTTCAGGTTTAGATGTAAAAAATTGAAACTAAAAAGGATTTAGACTGGGATCAAAAATGGAGATTAAAATATATAAACAGGTATTCAAATTTGAGGAAAATAAATACACCTGTTCTCTCAATTTTAAAATCATAGAATATGAGCGAGGAGATTTTTGATTTTCCGGTGATATGGAAACCATATGGTGATTACCTTAAATCAAGGGTTGCAGATTTCTGTAATTATTTTGGAGCGAAGGATATAAATGATCTCAGGCGTAAGTCTGTTCAAGATATACAGAGGTTTTGGAAGTCTGTAGATGAATTTTTAGGATTGAAATGGAGAAAAAGATACAGCAAGATTCTTGACACTTCAAGAGGGATTGAGTTTTCAAGGTGGTTTGAAGATGGAATCATAAATCTTTCGGAAAACTGTCTGAGGTATGATGGACCTGCTTTAATATGGGAGGGAGAGGAAGGTAAATCGCGCACATTCTCTTATAGAGATTTAGCTCTACTCACTTCAAGTTTGGCTGGGGCATTAAGGAAACTTGGTGTGAAAAAGGGTGATAGAGTTGGTCTCTTTATGCCTATGATTCCACAGACTGTAATATCTTTTCTTGCCATAGCTCATATAGGTGCGATAGTTGTGCCTATGTTCTCCGGATATGGTCCGGAATCTATTTCTGTCAGGTTGAAAGATGCTGCTGCTAAAATACTCATAACATCAGATGGCTTTTTCAGAAAGGGTAAAAAAGTTAATACTCTTGATATAGCAAAAGAATCTGTAAGAAGTTGTGAATCTGTTGAGAAGATAATTGTTTTCAGCAGAACAGGGGATGTTTTTGACGATGGGAAATTTTTGATCAGGGGTGATGACCTTTTCAGTTCTGACCGTGTTGAACCGGAGGATACATACGCTGAAGATCCGTTTATGTTAATTTATACATCTGGGACTACGGGTAAGCCAAAGGGAGCTGTTCATGTTCATGGAGGATTTCTTTTAAAGATAGCTGAGGAGGGAGCTTTCCAGACAGACATGAGACCTGGGAGAACTCTCTTTTGGATTACAGATATAGGATGGATAATGGGACCTTGGGAGATAGTTGCTACTCTTTCAAACGGAGCTACTCTGTTTATTTACGATGGTGCGCCGGACTTTCCAGAGCCTTCTCGGATTTTTGACATGGTCAGAAAATATAGAATAGATGCCCTGGGGCTTTCTCCAACTTTTATCAGAGCTATCATGAAGTATGACGAGAACAAAGTGATAAAGGAAAAACTTGATTCGCTAAAATTTATATGTTCAACGGGAGAACCTTGGAATTATCTTCCTTACATCTGGACATTTGAGAAAATTGGAGGAGGAAGGGTTCCGATAATAAACCTTTCTGGTGGAACGGAAGTTGGAGCCTGTTTTCTTTCCCCTCATCCTATAGATCAGATAAAGCCTATGAGTTTGGTTGGTCAGGCTTTAGGTATGGATATAGATGTGTTTGATGAGAATGGTAATTCTCTCCCTCCGGGGAAGGTTGGAGAACTCGTCTGCAAACAGCCCTGGCCCGGAATGACAAGAGGAATGTGGAAAGACGATGCCCGTTATTTGGAAACATATTGGTCAAGATATAAGGGAGTGTGGTATCATGGGGATTTTGCATCTCGTGATAAAGATGGTTTCTGGTTCCTTCATGGAAGAAGTGATGACACAATAAAAGTTGCTGGTAAGAGAGTTGGTCCAGCAGAAATAGAAAGTGCCGTTGTAGAAACAGGGAAAGTTCTCGAGAGCGCAGCTATAGGGGTTCCAGATGAACTTAAAGGTGAAGCAATTGTTATATTTGCCGTTCCAAAAGTTGAACCTACTGAAGAACTTAGGCAGGAAATAAAGGATTATGTAGTAAGCAAGCTCGGGAAATCTTTTGCTCCGAAGGAAGTAAGGTTTGTTAGGTCCCTTCCAAAAACTCGTAATGCTAAAATAATGCGCAGACTTGTGAGAAATAAATATCTTGGGAAAGAAGTCGGAGATACTTCATCTCTTGAAAACCCGGAAGCCCTGGATGAAATAGATAGAAGCTTCTGAAAATTTTTGAAAAAAGTAAAATCTTTCTGATTTTATACAAATTTTAAATATGCCGTTTGACGAGGAGAGGAGGGGGATTGTTTCAGATCTAAATCGTCTAAAGATAGAGAACAAGATAATAAAGTTTCTGGACATCTCTTATGTTGGGGTTGGGGGAGAACCATATGTTTTTGTTTTCCCAAAGAATATAGATGAACTCAAGAAGCTTATTGAATATGTATCGTCTAAAGAGATACCATTTTGGGTTATAGGCAATTCGACCAAGCTACTTGTGAGAGATGGGAAGATCCCGAAGATTGCAATATCTTTAGCTAAGTTTGATAAGCAGGAGCTTTATGACAAAAAAGATCGGTTTGTTTTGAAAGTTGGTGCAGGAACTTCTCTCTCTTATGTTATCGCTTGCGGTATAAAAAATGGTTTTCAATCCGTTGAGGTGATATCTGGAATTCCGGGGAGTGTAGGGGGAGCTGTAAAGAAAAATGCTGGAACGAAGTTCGGAAGCATATCTGAATTCGTGGAAGAAGTAGATGTCCTTTCAACTTCAAATGGAAACTTTGAGATAAAGACTAAAAAACCATGTTTTGGGTATAGAACCAGTGATATATCAGATTCTGACATCGTGGTTTCTGCTACTTTGAGTTTTAAAAAGGCCAAACCATCTGAAGTTAAGGAAAAAGTTTCTGCTTACCTCAAAAGGAGATACCAAACTCAACCCATTAATACGAAGAACTTCGGATGTATTTTCCTTAATCCAAGCGAGAGCGAGCCAGCGGGAAAGATAATAGATGAACTCGGATTAAAAGGTTTTAGGATATCAAAAAGGGTCAAAATTTCAAATATTCATGCTAATTTTATTGAGAATGAAGGTGGTGCATCTTTTGCTGAAGTGCTTCAACTCATAAATGAAGTCAAAGAGAGAGTAAAAAACGAAAGAAACGTAGAACTTAAGGAAGAGGTGGTCATTTTGAACGATGAAAATGGTTATTCTCGTTCTTAAGATTTAATTTTTTGCTCCATCTAACTTTAGTAGATAGATATGTCTGAATTCAGAAAGAAAATAGAAGGTGGTAAATTCTGTATTACATGCGAGATATCTCCTCCAAGGGGACCTAACTTTTCTGATTTTGAATCCAAAGTTAAGAATCTGATTGGAAAGGTTGATGCTATAAACATAACAGATAATCCTATGCTTTCTGTCAGGATGTCTCCAGTTGTGGCTTCTTATTTGTGCTTGAGGAGTGGTGCGGAGCCAATAATGCAAATGACTTGTAGAGACAGAAATATTTTGGCTATAACTTCAGACCTGATTTCTGCCTACTCTCTGGGGGTGAGAAATGTTCTCGTTCTTCGCGGAGATCTACCTAAAGATGGAAAACCTCAGGGAGTCTTTGAATTGGATGTTCCAGGTTTTCTTAAGGTGATCAATGACTTAAATGAAGGTATAGACTTCAGGAGGAACCAGATAAATCAGAAGTGTGATTTTTTCCCTGGAGCTGCTTTGAACCCGTTTGATATGAATCTACGAGATAATCTTCTTGGTAAGCTTGAATCTGGTGCAAAATTTTTCCAAACCCAACCTGTTTTTGATTTATCTTCACTTGAAAACTTTATTAAAATTGTTCAGGATCACAAAGCTAATGTTTTAGTTGGTGTTATAATAGTTGCTTCCGAAAGAACCCTTGAGATAGTCAAGAGTTTTGCAAAAGGTATTTATATTCCTCAGAAACTTGAGGATGGTATTTTGAAATTTGAGAAGAAAGAAGATAAAGAAAAGTTTGGAATAGATTTTTCTCTAGAGCTTATAGATAATCTGAAAAGATCTGGTGCTTTTAGCGGAGCTCACATATATAGCCCAGCAAACGAAAACCTTATAATCAAACTTGCCGATAAATTAATCGTCTGACCTTTTTCACATGAATTTTATTAGTTGATTTGTTTTGTGTGTATTCAAACAAGAATGCAGATTTATAGATTATTTTTAACATAACAGTTCCCAAATAGGAAAACATCATAAATACTGGGCTTTTTGACTTCAGATCTTGTTTATTTTACAAGATTCTTATGGGGGTGTCCTTATTAGAACACATCCAAGAAGGCTTACTTTACTTGAAATCAAAAACATCTTTGTAAATTTAATCAGTTTTTGGCAATCCTTTCTTTGTAAAATAAGCGCTTTTAAGAATTAGAAGTTAGCGTAAAAGGTTTTCCGCTTGTGAAAAGTTAGTTAGTGCTATGTCAAAAAATTTTTATCCTCAACTTACAAGAGGAAATTGACAATTTTTGGTACATATTTATTTGACAAAGCATTTAAAGGATTTCTCTGTTCGGAAAAATTGTTTTGCTTGTGGGCTAACAGAAAAAGTGTTTAGAAAATGAGATTTTTGTTATCTTATGCCTTAAGATCAAAAGAAGGAGGTATGTTGAGATGAAAAAGAGTATCTTTACCTTTATCTTTTTGGTCGGTTCTTTTATCTTGGTTTCAAAGGCTTATCCTTGTGGTGGAGGCAAGCATGAAGCTACCTTGTTTTCTCCTGCGGTTGCAGTTGCTTCTGATGTCGAGGAAAAAACAATAAAAGTTTCTGGAATGACATGCTCAAAATGTTCAAGAGCTGTTGAGAAGGCAGTTAAGAAAGTAGAAGGTGTCTTGGAAGCGAATGCAGATTATAAATCTGGTGTATGCAAAGTTAAAATGAAACCGGGTACAGATGTTCAGAAGATATTAGCTGCTATAAAGGAAGCAGGATATGAACCAGAACAGCCTGCTGAATGATTGGCTACTTGATATAAAACCGAATTAATTAAAAAATAATAAGCTTGACAATTATCGAAGATAAGTAGGGGGAGATTATTTTTCTTAATCCGGGCAATAGCAAATCAGCTTATCAACATAACATTGGATTAAAAAAGAAAATTTAGAATTCAGGTAGATTATATTTTTGGAAAACTTATAAACTGCAGTATTGGGTTACTTATGTAAATCTGTTTTATTTGCTTTCCAAAATAGGTTTCTTGCATGCATAATCTTTTCATACTCCAGAGATATCAAGAATTTTTCGGTCATAGAAATGATGAGTAATTCATCCTTAGGCTCTCCTGTCTTGATTCTGCTTTGTCTAAGATATAATTTCTTTAATAATGTAGGGGAGAGATGAGAGACGGGGACTATAACAAGGAACTGGTTAAGAGAGTAGAGATGCTCATTGACCTATCCCTTTTTGAAAACCAGACACTCCAGACACAAAGCCAAAAAGATCAAGACCATACACATATCCAAAAGCACTCATATTCTTACTCTTGCTCCTAAAGTTCTCCCTCAGACTACCATATAGACAGACAGAAGGATTGGTGAGAAAAATCTTTTCCTCTTTAGGCATTGCCATCTCCAACTTCAGAATACTGCATTACAGATTAACAAAAGAAGAGATAAACCTTGAAGACCTGCCACAGATAGAAAACCTACAAGATTACTTTGTCATAGTGCCTGACTTAACTGGGTTAAAGGTCACAAACAGAGGAAAGTGGCTTAGAAAAAGCAGAGGACAGGGAGAGGATGGATAAAGCTACGCGTAGCCTTTGACATAAATAGCAAGCAAGTTGTTAGTGTTGAGGTAACTGATGAGAAGACACACGATAGCCTGAAGACAGAGGAGTTTGTAGAGACATCAAGGCAGAAAGCTAAAGAGAAATGCAAGAGAGTAGAGAGGGTAATAGCAGACAGGGGTTAAGACACACACAGGATATTCAGGTATATGCATGAGAGAGGAATAGAGCCGTGTATTTTGCCAAGGTCGTCTGCGAAGATAAGTAGGAATATAGCGATGGATAAGGTTATAAGGCTAATAAGGAGGGGTAAGATTGCGTGTAAAGAAGCGAGTGTTTATGGCAAGCGATGGCTTGTAGAGAGCTTTTTTTCTGTATTCAAGCGATGGTTTGGAGAATACGTGAGTCATATGAAAATTGAGAACATTAGGAAGGAGTTTATGTTTAAGGTATTGGTAATAAATCTATTTCTTGGTTTGGGGAGTTGAGGTGTATGTGGTATAGTATAAAAAAC
>Ga0209289_100585_pt1 | contig 17923 bp, 15 predicted proteins | sample GXS110809BmetaG_FD_184121 | JGI IMG/M metagenome (GOLD analysis project Ga0209289, IMG submission 184121) | Hot spring microbial communities from Gongxiaoshe hot spring, China to study Microbial Dark Matter (Phase II) - GXS 110809B (SPAdes)... ...
GCCTGTCCCAGTCGCCCCGTTTGTTGCAGCGCGGCGCGCCCTTGCAGGAGCCTGAGCGAGTGCGCTTCCAACTCTACCGTGCCCAGCCCCACGGGTTTGCCGCCGCCGAGTTTGATTGGAAAGCGATAGGCAGGGTGCAAGCCCAGCGCAGTGAGCAGCGCGCCCAGTTCGGCTTCTTCAAGGTTCATAAAGTGAATGCGCATGGGCAGTTCCGCGCCTGTTTTGATGCAGGTGCGGGCATCTGCGCCTTGGGCGTACTTCGCGTGGAAGTAGAACTTGCGCCCCTTCGCGGTGTCGCGCCTGTCCAGATAGCGTGAAGGCAAGCCGCGCACGCCGCGCGCGGGCGTCCAGAGCAACGGCACACCTAACATCACCAGCGAGCCGGGCGGCGCGACGGCGTCTTCAAAGCTCAAATGCCCCTGATAGTCCTGCGCGCCGAACAGCCGACACGCGGGGCAGAGCTGGTCGATGCGTACGCATCCGCCATAGCCCTGCGGTAGATAGGAGCGATACTTGCCCTGCACCACGCGCACGCAGGAGCGCGTAATCGCCTCCACGATGCTGCGTACCGCGCCCTTGACTGACGAGCCGGGAATCAGGTACCTGCGGCGCAGGGTGTTCCCATCCCGCACGCGCTTCGACGCCTGCAGCGCCGCCAGCGTCTCCTGATTGCCCGCCTTCACGAAGTCGGTGTAGCCCGAGCCGACATGCACAGGCGTAAGAGTGCGCAGAGTCAGGGTTAGCGTTCCGCTCAGCAGCTCTGGCCTAATGCGGTCTTGCCCCGCGCCTTCTGCTCGGTCAGGCGACTTTTTCGGAAAGCCGATAAACTCATACGGTTTCTCGTCGTACATGGCTGCACCTCACCAAGACCGCGAATCGATGCCCGCGTAGCGCACCTGCCGCAGGCGACGCGCGGCATCGTAGTAATAGCAGGTGTGGGCGATAACGCGATTGCGTTCGTCGGTGCTGGGCGCGAGTGGAATGCCATAGTCGAATGCAGCGGGGTAGGCGACGTCGAGTAATCGGCTGGTTTCGCCGCCGCTGGCGGGCGGGTCGCCCAGCAGAATGTGTTGGGCTTCCTTGCACTTCGGATACTGCTCACACAGGCTCCATTCGCCCTGCGGCTCGACGGTTTCAGTAAGTAGCAGGACGATGCTTTTGCCCCCACGCCCCAGAAAGCGCAGCTCCGCCTCACTGTTGAACAGGCTCAGCCGTTCCCAGTCGGCGCTAGGCGGGTCGCCATTAAGCCGCTGGGGCAGATGCATTTCGGTCTCGCTCCAGCCGAACCACCAGGCATCGCCCTGCAGGTTCAGGCTGCGCCAGATGTCGATGGGCGCAGTGATTCCACCTGTGTAGCGGTACACTTTAGCCTGCATACTGCACCTCGTTTATCCAGTGGGGCGCGGTTTTGCCCAGCCACTCGCGGATTTGGGCGTCGCTGTCGCTGTCCGCTTGATGATAGACCGAGTCGCGGCGCACGGCGCGGAAGCCCTCTATCGAGAGTCTGTCCTCTTCGGGAATGTTGTACGCCTCTCGAACCGCTTTTTCTGCCAGCGCGCCCACGCCAAGAATCGCGCCGTGTGCTTCTTTGGCAAATCGGAACTGCGCGCGAACGAACTCGATTCGCACGCGCCCCAGCCCGCGCGACTTGGCGTGCCCCAGCGCAATCAGCCCGTCGGCGATGTCCAGCAACGCCGCGCTCAACAAGCCCAGTTGCCCAATCGTGAAGTTGCGCAACACGATGCGCCCTTCAAACCGCGCGTCGGTAACCACTTCCAAATCGAACGGTCCCACCGCCACCGCGCCTGTGATGCGGTCAATCGCCACGCCGAAGCGCGACTCGCTCAGCGGCGCAATCGCTGGATACAGGTCGCTCATCTGCACGCGCGAGGCAATCCCCGTGTTGCCGAACAATTTGCAGGCGTAGCACGACTCGCGATAGAGTCGAGGCGCGGCTTCTTCATTCTCCTTGAGACCTTTCTGGCGCAGGCAGAACTTTTTTGCTTCCACATAGCAAGCGTAGTTATCGTTCAGGGTGCGCAGCAGTCGTTCCGCGTGCGCCCGCACCACGCCGCGCAGACTGGAGCCGGGGATGTAGACCACCTCGTCGATGTCGCCGTTGGGGTGGCGGCGTCGAGTGCGCACAAACTGCATATCGGGCAGCGCGGGGTCGATACTTGCCTTCTGCCCCGATTTGATGAGCAGCGGCGTCTGCGGAATAATCGCAATCTCCAGATCCAGCTGATTATATAGTCGTCCGTGCATCGCTACTACCCTCCTGTAGGGCGTTGAACAGAGCCTCCAACGCCGCCTTGCGCCGACTTTCGTCCAGCGTGCCTGCTTGCCCCGTAATCAGATAGTCTTTCAGGTTCGTGCGGTCGATCCACTCGTACTGTGTACCCTCCAGTTTCACATGTCCCAGCCCGCGCCCTTTGAAGCCGCCGATGAGGATTTCGCCCTGTTCCAGCGCGCGCACGCCCAGCAGCACCAGCCCCAGCTCCTCGCCCTCGTCTAAGTTCTCGGCGATGAGTTCGAAATGGAAGCGCGCGCCCGCAGGCAACACCTCGAAGTCGTACTTGTTGGCGACGCTCTCTTTTTCGCGGTCGATGGCGACGGCGTCGCGTAGTTCGGGTTTAATCGGAGACTGATTTTCTTTTTCAATCAGGGCGAGGTCCGTGAAACGCACGCGCGAGGCGAGCCACGGGGAGCCAAGCGCACGGCACACACGGCAGGAGCGATGGTATATTTCCTCTTCTGCTAAGCCCTCACGACTCTTGAGACACCAATGCTCCTTATTAGTGGGGTTGCATGCGCCTTTACCTCTTGCTTCGCCTTTGCTCGGATGAGCGTCACCCTCGAAAGTCCGCACAATCCGCTCCACATACGCCCGCACTGCCCCGCGCAGGCTGGAGCCGGGAATGAACGGCTTGCCGTGGGCGTCTTTGATGACGGGTAGGTCAGTGGCGGTGGGCATGGCGGTTTCCGCGCTCATCCCCACGCGCACGCCTGTTAGAGCGACCAATTCGCCCGTGATGCGCAGGCGATTGTGAAAAGTTTGCCAAGACCAGTTCATGATTGCCCTCCTACCTTGGAAAGGTCAACAATCGAAAGAAACTTCCTCGCTAAGAATGCGCGGCGCAAAAATCCCAGAAAATTAGCTAATTGTGCGATAGCCTTTTCATGCTCCGTATTTTCTTGACGAAACTGGTTCGCCCGTCTAATGATAGCAGATCCGAACATGTCCTCCACTTTGGGACGGCTGTGCTCAAGAGGCGTTGTCCAGAATTCCTCGCCGCTTTTCTCACGCGCCATCTGGTAGCGCACCCAGTTGATGAACAGCTCTATTGAGTCGGACTGCTTGATAACATCGATAGCGTTGGAAAGCTGTGTTTTGCCTCGCTTCTCCTGATCGTCATCGCCCGAGGTTCCGAAATATTTTCGGATTATTTCCTCCGCTTCGATTACCAACTGACCTGTGATTTGCGCCTCACTGAGTTGGTTGTTCGCCATGAGATTCACCTCCTACGAATTGCGTAATATCCCTATCCAGATGATACTGTGAACAAACGGTAAACCGCCCGTAGCCCTCTGCGGTGCGTTCGCCGATGCCGTGCATTTCTAAATGTCGAAGCCACTGAGTGAGTGGTTCCTGCTCGTCCTCGGCGTAGGTGTAGGTGAACAGGCTGCCGGGAGCAAAGGCTTGCTGCACGGGTTTGGGCATGCCCCACGCGCCCGACCAACCGCTGACCAGTTCGCGCTCGATTCGCGCAGCGGGTTCCAGCAATTGCACGCTTTCGGGTAAGCCGGGCAGGTACTCGCGCAGCAGTTCGGGCGTGAGGGTGGGCGCGGGCTGCCCGCAAAGGTCGTACACAATCACGGGCGTGCGTGCAAGCAGAGTGAAAATTGGCTTATCCGCGCGCGCTTTGAACTCGTCCAGCGGGTAGTCGCGCGCTTGCAGAGCAGCTTCTTCGTCCTTCAGTTCCACCTCGCCGAATCCGCGCGAGCGGGCGGAGCCGATGCGCAGAGTAATTTTGTCATCACGCCAGCGTAGGGCGTCCAAAATCGTCTGGAACGCCTGCGCGCAGTTGCCCGCTGGAAAATCCACATAGCCTGTGAACTCGGCAGGCGGTTCGATAGCCTCGATGGCGTACAGAACGCCCTCTTCGGCGGCTTCGGTGGCGCGGTTCAGCCCCACGCGCACAAAGGTCGTCTTGCGGAGCGGTTTCGGCTTGTGCCATTCGCCGCTCTCGCGTATCAGATAGCCCCGCCCGCGCTCCAGACGCTCTCCCGTCTCAGGGCAGAGCATTTCGTAAGGCGCGCCCCGAATCAGCGCAAATAGCGTGTCGTAGAGGTACTGGTCGTTCTGCTTGTTGAACAGCGCAGTGGCGGGCGCGGGGATCCAGTCCTCGCCGAAGGGCATCAGGAAGCTGAACCGTGCGCCATCCTTGCCGAAGGCGCACTCGAACGCCTGCTGCAGTTCGGCGTTGGCGTCGCTGAGGCGGCGTTTGCTGGTATTGTGTTTGCCCAACAATTCCAACACGGCTTGCGCGAGCGCACCGCGCAGCACGCCGCCAGGAATGTAGCTGAGGCTCTCGCGCACATTGCTCCGCGAGGTCATCCACTCGCCAATTGCAACGGGCGACTTCGCCGTGAGGGTGATTTTGAGCCGTTTCATGGCGCGACCTCCTTCAGGCGTTGCAGGAGCGTTTGCACCTCATATTGCTTCCATTCGCCGTTCTGCTTCAGGTATGCCTGTTCCACTTTCACGCGCACGCGCCCCAGCCCACGCGCCTTTTGCCCGCCGAAGTGGGTGATGAGTTGGATGGCGGCGATGAGTTGCGCGATTTCGGGTTCCGTTGCCCAGCCGCGCACGGTTCCTGTGAACGACTTGATTCGCGTTCGCGGCGCAGCTTCGTAGAAAAAGAGCCTGCCCTGCTCCACGGTGTTCAGTTTGCGGTTCACGCCGACGCCGATGCGCGTGGTGGGTTCGGAAGGGGATTCAGGCGCGAGAGGGCTGAACTCCACGCGGCTCTGTTGCACGGGCGAGCCGAACAGCGCGCAGGCAGGGCAGAGGTCATTGGGGTCGTTGCACATGTTGCCTGGCGCAGGCGGCTTGCAGTTTTTCATATCGTAGCCCAGCGCGTGCATCAGTCGTTCATAGTGCGCCCGTACACGCCCCTTGAACGAGGTGGACGGTATGTACGGTCGCCCTTGCGCGTCGCGCTCAATGCAGCGGTCAATCAGCGCGGCGGTGCGCCCCACGCCCGCGATGTGCAGGTCGCTGTGCAGCTCCACTTTCACAGTCAGTTCAAACGGTATCATGGCTTGCTCTCCTCAGCGCAGGCTCTTGGTGATTTCCAGCAGGTCTAAGATGGGGGCGTAAAACCGTTCCTGAATGTCAGGCTGCCCTTTCTCTGCCTCAGTCTTCACTGGAATCAATCGGTTCAGCAACTGGACAGGGAACAATCTTTCGCGCTGGTATTTTCTGCCGACCGCGTCCATCTGGTCAAGTTGTTGGAACAGTTGGATCTGCTCGGAGCTGCGTTGTCGGTCTGTTTGGTCTTCCTGGTTCTCCTTATCCTTTCCGAGTGCGCGAGCGCGCTGATAGATGAAGTGGAGGAGTGCCGCTTCCACGGGCTGACGCACGAATGGCTCGGCGAGGCGTTGGAGGTTGCCCAGCAAGTTTTTCGCAGTGATGTCGCGGGCGCAGCCGAGAAAAGCATCCAGCTCGCACGCTGTGAGCGGCTGCATCGTGAGGTACACAGGCACAGATGGCGATTGCCCCTTGCCCAGTCGCGCCTCTTTGCGGTAGTTATGGCGCAGGTGGTCGCTGTAGTCGCTGGGGATTTGGTCGGCGTTCGTGGTGAACAGGAAGGCGAGTGCGCCGCGCCCGTGCGCCTTCACACCGCGCTTGGCGAACTTGAGCAGGTTCGACTCGGTGAACTCTACCACACGCTGGGCGGGGGCTTTCTCGTCGGTAATCAGACAACCGATGCCGTAGCAGATGGGCGTATCCCTAACAATGCACTGATTGGGGTCGCCTTTGGCGTATTCCAAGTCGGTGAGTTCCAGAAACTGTTGGCAGAATCGCAGGGCGAGTCGGCTCCAGGTGAACAGGCTGAAATCGTCGCCGCCGACCACCAGCACTTCGTAGGGCATGCGCTGGAGTTTGACGCCCTCTTGAATTGCCTCCTGCATACTGCGGCTGAGGGCGAGGGCAATCGCGGCGCGGTTAACTAACTCGGCGCGGCGTGTCCACTGCAGGCTCATCGCCAGCGAGTCGAGGTTCTTGGTGATTTGCCCGAAGTTGCTGCCGTCGCCGTAGATGAAGGCGACCTGCTTTTTGCCTTCGCGCTCGTCGGTTTCAGGGACGAGTTCGTTCAGCCCGCCGGTGAACGCGCGGTACCATAGCTCGTGGTTCTCCTTCTCAGGCGCGAAATATCGCTCAAATTTCTCTTGTAAGTCGCGCTTCGGATTACTGCGCAACAGTATCCCCGCATCCAGAAGTGGTCTGATGCCCAAGCTGCGCCGTTCATCAGCGTCGCCCTTCCCACGCTTCTGCTCACACGCCTTGCAAACGAGCGCGTATTCGCCATCAGGGGTGCGCGTGAGATTCGCTGCAGCCCTTCGTTTGCAGAACACACACCTTGCCTCGAACGGCAAACACTCCCACACGGGCAGCTCAGCGCGATAGCGGTCAGTATCCATCGCAGTTAGAAAACCGCGCACGCACTGGCTGTAGTTGCTTAGAAAGTCTTTCAGTCCAACGGGGTGCGCCGCTGCTGCGCAAAAGCCGACCAGAGTCTTCTCGTAAAACGCCCGCTTCAGGCGCGTCGTCCAGTCGCTTGCCACAGGCGCGAGGAAGTTCAGCGTGGACGCGGCGGTTTGCAGCACGCACTCGCGCCCAATTTCTTGGGCGACCGCCTTCGCCATTTCTTGCACTACCTCATCCAGCAGCTGCGACGCGCCGCGGATTTCGGGCAAGCCGGGCGTTTCGTACACATATTGCTTGATACGCTGCGCCGCCAACCCTACAAGGCAGAACTCTACATCAGGCGCGTTGTCAGCGTTGCCCAAGTGAATGGCGTCAATCAGTTGTTGGTAGGGTTGCAGTGCGTCAGGAAGTGAGCTGCTTTTCTCGTTCAGATACTGTGCCAGCGCGAACGCCTCTGGGTGCTGGCGAAGTTTCGCTTGAATAGTGGGCAAATCGCTCAACTCGTGCAACAGTGCGCCCAGACGCACCTGGTGAACCAGTTCGGTCTCTACCCCCAAACTGCGCAAGCACACATTCAATAGGGCAGCGGTTGCCAAATGGTGGTCGGCAATCAGCAAGGAAGGTCGGCTGGGGTCGGGCTGCGTTTTGGCGGGCAGGAGGGGTGGATAATTCAGATCCTGCAGAAACTCTTTTCGCCATGCAGCATTTGCAGGAATCGCGCCATTTGCTCCATACTCCAATTCCTTGCCTTGCCTGTAGAAAGGCTGATTTTCATCAATCGGCTCACGCCCGAAGCGCAGGGGGAACACGCGCTCGTAGTAATCTTCAAACCAGAACTGCGCGACGGCGTTTGCCGCTTCGTGGGCGTCGGCGGTAATCCTCTGCGCCAGCTCGCTCGCCAGTGCCTCGCGTATCTTGTTGCGTTGCTCGTCGCTGAGCCGATAGAACTGCCCGGTGAACCTGTCCAGCCACTGATACATGCTGCTACCTCTCCCTTACAGGGAACGGTTATGCGATTCGCACTACACCCAGAAATTCCTGCCAGTTTACAGTCAAATTTGCGGGGGAATTTTGGGGAGGTTCGTCCTACAGGGCGAGGAGTGGGTCTGATTTTTCTCGAGTTGCTACCTCTACGAGGTTCCTCGCCGTCGTCTCGGAATGACAGTGGGGGGTCGCCTGCGGCTCGGCGCGACAACCCACCTGCGTCAAAGCCTCGTCACTCCAAGCGCAGTGAGAGGCTCGCCTGCTCAAAACGGGTGGAGCGCTGCGGGGGTTAGCGATTGCTTTCTTCGTGCTCGGCGCGGCGCACATTCAAGTATAGCCCGATACCGCGGTTAGCGATCATGCCTCCTGCGATGACCATCACCAGCAGCAGCAGAATCGAGCGGATACTTGCCCACACGCCTGTGGCGATACTGGGCAGGTCGGGCGTGTTGGTGTGGGGGTTGCGCAGCAGCTCTTGGGGGGGCGTGGTAAACTGTTGATATGCTAGCACGAAGCAGGCGAGCATCAGACCCACGCCTAAAAGTGTAATCAGCAGGGCGACGGTGCGCCCAAGCCAGTCGCGAGCGGGTTTCATGGCGCGAGTTGTTGTAGACCGCGTTGTGCCAGCCGGCGCAGGGCGGGGTCATCCGAGTGCGCTGCTTGTTGCAGCAACGGGATTGCTGCTGCGCTGTTGCGTTCAATCAGTGCCAGTAGGGCGTAGCGGCGGGTTTTGGGGTCTTGGGCAGCACGCAGCAGGGCTGGTTCTGCGTCGCTAATCTGGCTAAGTGTGCGCGCAGCCCAGTAGGCAACGGCGAGGTTTGCACTGTGCAGTGCCTGAATCAGCGGATTGATAGCGGGGGTACCAATGCGTGCCAAGCTGCGCGAGGCGTTTTCAACAACCCCGCCATCGGAGTGCTCTAGCGCGCGTATCAGCACGGGCACGGCGTCGGGATGCCTGACCGTGCCCAGAGCGTCGGCTGCGGCGCGCGCCACGCGCGCGTCGGAATCGTTCAGCAGTTCTGCCAACAAGCGCACCGCACCCGCGTCGGCAATGCCGCTTAAGGCTGTAACTACGCGCAGGCGCACCGATGGGGCGGGGTCGCGGGCTGCCTGCTCCAAGTAGGGCAGTGCGCGCACGCCCGCGCGTTGCAGCCCCAACGCTGCAGCGTCGGCAACTGTAAGGTTCGGTTCACCGAGCGCATCTATCAGCGTGCGCAGGGCATCAGGCGTGCCGATCCTGCCCAGTCCTAACGCCACCTGGGCACGCGCGTCTGGGTCCTCGGCAGAGGAGCGCAAAGCGCGAATCAGGATCGCCTCCGTGCGTGGGTCGGCGATGCTCCCCAATGCCGATAGTACCACACGCCGCTTTTCAGGCGGTAGGTTCAAAAACGGTAGAATCGCCTTTGTGGCGCGGCGGTCGCCGATGCGCCCCAGCGCGGCAATCGTGTCCAGCCGTAGCCCCTCATCCTCCTTGGTGCGCAGCAGCTCCAGCAAGCCTGGCACACTCTGTGCCCCGAAATATGCCAGCACCTCAGTGGCGGCGGCGCGCCCCGTAGAGTCTTCAAACGCTTTGAGCGCGTAGGGCACTGACGCTGCTCCAAGCGCAATCATTACCTGCACCGTGCCGTTGCGCACTTGTGCGTGGCTGTTTTTCAGCCCTTCGGCAACCGCTTCCAAGTTCGCCTTACCGATGCGTTGCAATGCGAGCGCGAATCGGTCGCGCACGCGCGGGTCGGGGTCGCGCAGCATCGCCAAGGCGATTTTGACGCCGTCAGGGTTATTCATTGCCTCCACGCCGTCGGCAACGCGCAGGCGTGCAGGCAACTTACGGGATTGCAGTAGGTCAAAAAAGTCGTCGCGCTGCACGAGGGTGGCGAGGGCACGCACTTGAGCGGTGCGGTCTGTGCCTGTTGCCTGCACGATGAGGCGGTTGGTAGCGATGTTGTTCCACACCGCGCTGCCCATAATGCCGCCAACCGCTGCCAAGAACAGTAACCGAACCAGCCAGCGAGTCATCGGAACTTAGGGTTCGCCCTCGGCAAGCAGTTTCCTATCGGTAGGAAAAACGCTTGCGGGCGTGCTTGTAAGCACGCCCGCCGAAATCGCTGAAAATTGGTTGCGGGGGTGGGATTTGAACCCACGACCTTCGGGTTATGAGCCCGACGAGCTACCGGACTGCTCCACCCCGCGTCGAGTGCGCCATTAATATACCCCATCGGTATAGGGGCTTGTCAAGGGGGGCGCTTACTCAGAGGTTTGCCACGACTCTCAACATCCGCGTTTTGTTGGAGCCGGGGTAAAGGCAAATTCCTGCACATATGGGGTATAATTGTGAGGCGGCAGGCATACTGCCTCAGAAAGGAGGAGGTGTTTTATGCGACACTTTGGGACACTACTGGCAACCATTGTACTGTTGGCAGGCGCGCAGGCGCAAACAGTTCTGTACGCAACCAGCTTCGAGAACCCCCCGTTCGTAGCTGGGCAGTCCGCTGCTGATGTCGACGGTTGGGTGGCAGGCTCTGGCGCCGGTAGCAGTCAGAGCGTGAGTAGCGAGGTCGCTTGTGATGGCTCCCAGAGCCTCAAGTGGGACAACTCGGGCACGCTCAACTCGTTCTACTCGATTCGCCGGTTGCTGGGCTGGAACCCCACCAGTGCTGCTAATAGCAAGTTGATTGTGCGCGCTTCGCTCTACATTTCGTCCGCCACCCAAGCCAACCGTCTCTACGGTGTGTACCTAACTGGTACTGAAACGGGCACGCTCGGCGGCACAATCCTCGGCGTGACGATTGGCGGCGATGGTAAAATCCGCGTCGGTACAACCTGGAGCGCAACCTTCTCTGCCTCGACTTGGTTGGCGCAAGCTGCTCCGGGGACCTACACCGATCGCTGCTTGCAGATTGAGATTACCTACGACCTCAATCCTGGGGTGGCGACTATCAAAGTCTCAGGGTTCAGCGACGGCGCAGAGTACACAGCTACTCTACAGCAATTCACACCGCCAGTGAACATCAATCTCGGCACGGACTATGTGACGACCACCGACCGCGCGGGTATCGGCTATTTTGACTCTTTAGAGATTATCGAGGCGCCGGGAACACCGTTTGAAGGTTGGGATGAGACTGACAACGGCGGCGGCGATGCAGGAGACTTGCCAGCCACTGCTCAGCTGATTTATGCCCCTGACCAGACACCTTGTGGTTCGCCCGTGACACGCATTCGCGGCTACAACGCAGACAACGACGTAGATATGTATGTCATCTACATTCAGGACCCTGCGAACTTCTCCGCCTCTACAGTGGGCGGCGCTGCCTGGGACACGCAACTGTGGCTGTTCAACTGCGATGGCACGGGCGTTGCCTTCAATGACGATGCTGATACGGTAACCCAATCCACCATCAGTGGTCTGAACCAACTGGCTTGTGCGCCTCAACCTGGTGTATATCTGCTGGCTATCAGTCGCTACAACCGCGACGCCGTGGATGCAAACGGACAGCTGCTGTGGAACAACACGCCGTTCACGGGCGTGCGTTGTCCCGATGGTCCCGGCGCAGCAAACCCTGTTGCGGGCTGGACTGGCACCACCTCAGCAGGTGGTCGCTATGTCATTACCCTGCAGGGTGCGTACTTCGTGACTGATCAGGGCTGCGCTGGCACCTGTCCAGGTCAGTGCGAAGGTGACGCGAACCGCGACGGCACGGTCAATGACAGCGACTTGCTCATCGTGTTGTTCAACTTCGGGCAATCGGGCTTCAATGTACCGGGCGATGTGAACGGCGATGGCACGGTCAATGACAGCGACCTGCTCATCGTGCTGTTCAACTTCGGCTGCGGTTCGTAAATAAGCCCTCTGCGCTCCCCGCTGCGGTGGGCGGGGAGCGCATTCCTTACCCCTGCAAAGAGTCTCCCGCCTTTTCCCCGCGAGATCAAACACCGCCCCTTCAAAGCGGGTACAATCCTACGCGATGCGAAGCACGACCATAGCCGCCGTACAGATGCGCTATCGCCTGGAAGACTATCGCAGTGTAGAGGCGTTTCGTGCGCGCGTGGTGGGATTGGCAAAAGCCGTGCGCCAACAAGCGCCCGCAGGCGAGTTGCTGATGGTCTTCCCCGAGGATGTGGGGCTGGGGCTAATCTTCACTCAGGATTATGAGCGCATTCAAAGCAGCAAGACGATGGTGGAAGTGGGGCTGCGTCTGATGGAGCGATATCAGATTAACCCGTTGGGGCTGGATGGGGGCTTCCCTGCAGCGGTCCGTGCCTTGTTGCGCACGCTTAGCCCTTTCGTAGAGCGCGTGTACCACGAGGTGTTTGCGGAAGCCGCGCGCGCCACACGCGCATGGGTAGTTGCGGGCAGCGCGCCAATCGCCCAACACGAGTGCGTATACAACACCTGCTATGTCTACAATCCCTCGGGTGAGCGCATGCTCATCCAGCGTAAAATCAACTTGGTGGAGTTGGAGAAAGAGGCGGGGCTGAACCTCTGTAATGCTCCGTGCGAACTGTCCACCGTGCGAACTCCCGCAGGCAAACTGGGAGTGCTAATTTGCCTAGACGGCTTTTACCACGATTTGATTGACCAGTATGCCAAACGCGGCGTGCGCCTTTTGGCGATGCCTTCCTATAACCCGCTGCCGTGGACGAAGGAGGAGGCTCAGGGTTGGGAAGGCGGACTGCTGGCAGGCGTCCAAAAGCACCCTACGATGATTGGTATCAACCCAATGGGCGTAGGCGGCTTTTTCGATGTGAACGCTGAGGGACAATCTTCCATCGTCGCAGCGCGAGCACGCACCCCTGACGGCAGCGGCTACCTCGCCCGCGCCAAAACCAAAGACCAAGAGGAGATCCTCACCTATACCCTGAGGTAACTCAATGCTACGTGTTCGCTTTTGGTGGTGGAGACCCCTCGCTTTGCTTAGTAGGGCTGGGTTGTGCGCGCACCGACTTACCTGTCATTCCGAGCCATAAGCGAGGCATCTGTGCGAAAGCAGCTTCGTCATCCCGAGCTGAAGGCGAGGAGTCTCTGGCAAAACCCCGTCAAGCCTCCCTCGCTGTGCGTGGGGTGACGGGTACGGGCATTGAGGCCCCTCGCTGGGCTCGGGGTGACGTGCTGTTTTCCTGCCCGCACAAGCCTTGTCATTCCGAGCCGAAAGTGGGGCATTCCCCAAAGCCACTTTGAACCATCACAACACGAAATGCCAAAACACCGCCCCATAGGTGCGCTTAGGCGTAATTTCTGCGCCTGCTGAAAAGCCGAGCCTCAAGCGCACGCCTGCAAACAGCGAACTGCCGCGCGGCGTCAGCACCCCCGATACGAAGAGCGTGCCATTCTTGTCTGAGCGCCAGAAATCGGTGCCTGCTGCCAGCCGAAAGTCGCGCCCGGCACTGTAAACCGCGCCGATGCGCAGCGTAGGCACCAGCAAGTTCGGTGTGTGGGTAGGGTTTTCGCCTGCGAAACGCGCCTGCAGGTACTGACGCACAATCCGAAACAGCGGTCGTTGCACTAATCCGCCGCCGAAGTGTCCTGTGTTGAGCCATAGCACCTTTGGGTTGCCCAGCACGCGAACGAGCTTCTCGGTATCCTCAGTGGGCACGATGATGTCGAAGCGCGCGCCAATCACAAAAGTTTTCGCCCCGTGTTCGGGGGTAAGCAAATACATCGGCTCGACGGGGGCGAGTTCTTCGCGCAAGCGTGTCAGGGTGTAGCCCTCGCGCCGCAAACGGGCACGCGCGCCAATAGCCAGCACCGAATTCCAAAGCACATGCGCGAAGTCTACACCGCCCAAGATGAGCACTGCCGAGTGAACGCGCGGCTCCACCGCCAGCACCGTTGCGCCCAGAATCGCGCCCAAACTCACACCAATCAGCGCGATCCGTTCGGGGTCAGTTTCTGGCTGGCGTTGGAGCCAGTCGATTGCCCGTCGCACATCCCACACGGCTTGCACCACCGTGTCGCGCAACAACGCCACATCGCCTGCCAAAATCGCCCCGCCACTATCCTGACCAGGGGGTGTACGGCTCATATGGTACGGAAGTGTCATCAGGAACACAGCAATCCTCCCACGCACCAGCTCGCGGGCTAGTGCCATCTCCAGCTCAGGGCGGCGAATGCCTAAACTGTGCAACAGCACGACGGTGGGTGCGCCCCCTACGCGCTCAGTGGGCACCAGCCACCATGCCCGCACCACATTATTAGCGGGATAAGGGCTGCGAAATGCGCTGGGAAACTCGACCTGGTACTCTACATAGCCGTTATGCTCCACCCGGCTGAGCAAGCGCGAGGCAAACACAGGGTCTAACGGCGCCCGCAAATCGGGTACTTGCCCAACACTTACGCCAATAAGCAGCCCAATGCCTAAACCGATGCTCCACAGCCGAGTGATAAGGGTTTTCATATCGCCTAAAAAGTTCATCGGCACAAATGGCGCGCTCTGTAGTGTGAGCGTCTCGCGGATGAATCATCGGCGGGGAACGCCGACGCTACTTTGCTTGGCGACGCGGGGTAGATTTTTCCGCTCGCCTATTCGCTTGCTTGGAACGGTGCAACCGCTCCAACACCACGACGATAAGGCTCAACGCGAATATGAGGGCGTAGAGTGCCGTGCCTGCTCGTATCAGCGCGAGGTTGTCGCCTGCCCAGTATGCCAACCAGAACGCCAGCAACGCTACGAGCAGCCAACCGATGGCTCCGACGGTACGCATCGCTTGAGTGCCTCACGCAAAGCGTTTAGCGGAATGTTCGATACCAGTCGAGCAGTACCCAACGCCTCCAGCAGCACGACGCGGGGCGTATCGCCAGCACGCTTTTTATCGTAGCGCATTGCCTCCAGCAGTGTTTCGATGGAGACCTCCTGCGGCAGGCGCGTGGGCAAGCCTGCTCGGGCAATCGCTTCACGCAGCGCGTTCACCACAGGCGCAGGCGTAATGCCCAAAATCTGTCCCAGTTCGGCTTCTACAATCATACCCACTGCGATCGCCTCGCCATGGAGCCAGTGGCGATAGCTCAGCGCCGTCTCAATCGCGTGTCCCACCGTGTGCCCGAAGTTGAGCAGGGCGCGTCGCCCCGAAAGATCGCGCTCGTCCTCGGCGACAACATGCGCCTTGAGTCGTACACACTGGGCAATCGGAAGCGTCCACGCGTGCGGGTTGTTGCGCTCGACACGGCGGCGCAGCGCACCTTGCTCCAACATCACCTGCAGACGGTTCCACAGCCCCTCGTGGAGGGCGGCGCCGTACTTGAGCATTTCGGCAAAGCCGTTGTGCCAGTGGCGCGCGGGCAAGGTGCTGAGAAGCGTGGGGTCTATTAGCACCAGCGCAGGCTGGTGGAACGCGCCTACTAAGTTCTTGCCCCGCGGCAGATCCACTGCTACCTTACCTCCAACGCTGGAGTCCACCTGCGCCAGCAGCGTGGTGGGGATTTGCACATACGGGATGCCTCGCATGTAGGTGGCTGCCACGTAACCGCCCAAATCGCCCAGCACGCCCCCGCCAACAACCACAAGCGCGCCCGTGCGGTCAATGCCCGCATCCAACAGGTGAGTGTATAGCCGCTGGGCGGTACGCAGCGATTTGACCCGCTCGCCCGATGGTACAGTTATTAGCTGTGTTGGAATGCCAAGCGTTTGCAGCGCATCGCGCAGAGGGGCTGCCCAACACAACAGCCGAGTGTGGGTAAGTAGTGCCACGCACGTGGGGCGCACTCGCTCAGCGATGCGCTCGGCAGCGTAGGTGTGCAAGTTAGGCGCAATCAACACAGGGTAGCTATGCGGTTGGGCGGGCAATACCTCCACGGTAAGAGGTTGCTCTGGTGTGGGGGCGTAGACGCGCTTGACCGCCTCAGCAACTTCGTCTGGGGTACGATTATCTGTGGGCACAATCCAGTCGGCTTGCTGATACAGCGGTTCGCGGGCAGCCGCGATTGCGCGAAGCGTGTCGCGCGGGTTCTCAGTATGCAAAAGAGGGCGGTCGGTAGGTGCCTGGATGCGCTGCCACAGGGTCTCTGGCTCAGCGCGCAGGTAAACAATCCAGCCTGTGCGCCGCATCACTGCCCAGTTCGCGGGATTTAGCACCACGCCACCCCCTGTGGCAACCACATGCGGGGGCAGTTGCGCGACTTGCTGAAGCGCGACGCGCTCGCGTTCGCGAAAAGCTGGTTCGCCCTCGCGCTCAAAAAGAGCAGCGATGGTCGTTCCCGTGCTCTGCTCAATCCAAGTGTCTAAGTCCACAAACGGCATGCCCAGCAGCTGGGCAAGGTGCGCGCCCACCGTGGACTTACCACTGCCCATGTTGCCGATCAAGTAAAGATGGCGCATATGCCTAAAGTTAACCCGAGTTGCTACCTCTATAAGTTCCTCGCCTGCGGCTCGGAATGACAGGTGTTGGCTAAAGCCAATCGGTTTGTCACCCCGAGCGGAGCGCGGGGGCCAACCGCTCAGAACAGAAGGCAATAATAAACTGCAGGGACGCTGCTCGCCCCTGCAGTTGGGAAAGAGTTGTGCATGGTTTCGCTTATGGTGTGAGCGTTCCGCTCATGCCTTCCTCTTCGTCCAGCACGGTGGCGGTGACGAAGATGAGCAGCTCGGATTCGTTGACTTCGCGGTTGCGCCCGCGGAAGAACTGCCCAATTACGGGCAAATCGCCGATGACAGGGATTTTCGTCACGACGCTGTTATCGCTGCGGGTCACTAACCCGCCCAGCACCATCGTTTCACCGCTGCGGATGCGTCGCACGGTGAACACGAACTGCGTCTCGAAGCGCGGGAGGTCGCGCGCGCCCACACGCACACGTCCGACGGTAGAAATCTGCGGGAACAGTGACAGGGTGATGGTACCGTCGGCATTCACGCGCGGTGTGACGGTGAGCTGGGTGGGCACTGGGATCGGCACGGGCTGCGTAAAGGTTGTGGGCTGCCCCGCTTGGTTGAATACCACGAATTGTTGCTCGATGTAGTCGGTGGTGCTGAACGCGACAATCGCGGGGCTATTGTTTTGCGTGACCACAACGGGTGCGTTGACGATGCGCCCGCGCGATTGGCTCAGCTGGGCGCGTAGGTTCGCTACCAGATTGCCCGAAGCGTAGTTCACAAACACGGGTGCGCCGAGGTCAGCCAAGCCCGTGGCGCCCGCTTGCAGGTTCACGCGCGAGAGGCTCCAGTTGATACCGAACTTATCGAAGTCGTTGCGCGTAACGGTGATAAATTCGGCGCGGATAAGCACTTGCTTGGGCGCGATGTCCAAGAAGCGCAGGATACGGCGAATGTACTCGATGGCTTCAGGCGTGCCGCGCACGATGAGCGAGTTGTCGATGTCGTTTGCGACGATGCCGTCCAAGCCTTCAGGGATGAGGATGCCTGCTTGCGCGCCGAACTGCCCGCCGACACCGCCACCGGGCTGACCACCGCCAAACTGACCGCCACCGAATCCGCCACCGGGCTGACCACCAAAGCCGCCGATACCGCCGAGCCCGCCGCGTCCGCCGCGCTGCCCTTCACCGAACTCCTGTTGTGCAGGGTTGACAGGAGCGGGCACAGGGCTATTATTGAAGGGGATAGTAGTAGGGGTATCGGGGCGCATCGGCACGCTGGGAGGCACGGGCACCTGCATGCCAGGCGCGCTTTGCTGGATGGTGCGGTTCACAAAGTCGCGCAACTCGGCAAACGGGTCATCGGTCATCATCTCGGTTTTGATGATGCGCACGATGTCCGAGGCGCGGCTGTAGCGTAGCGGAATGCGCTCCACTACAATCACAGGCGCTTGCTTCTCTGCCGGTGGTGGAGGTGCAACTGCGGGTGTCTCGGTAGGCTTTGCTGCTCGGGCAGGGCTAATCACATATACGCCATTCGCTTCCTTTCGGTAAGTGGCTCCTGCCGACTGACACAGATAGCGCAACACCTGCTCGAAGGGCTTATCTTTGATGCTGATGAAGCTGATGCGCTTATACGGTTCGTCGGTAGGTTCGAACACTACCTCTGCCCTTGCTTGCTGCGCGATCCCTTTGACAGCAGTAATAAAGTCGGCATCCACTAAGTCTATGCTAACCAGATAGTCGTCGCTGCCCCAGCCCAGCAGACTGACGCTGAGCAGGGCAGCGGTAAGCAGGCTCCTAATCCCTTTTCGCATCGATGGTTCCTCCTCCGTGATGAGTTAGCCAATCCAAAAGTTGGGTTAGGCATTGGCGGTTAGCGTCCGAAGCCGCCTCCGCCACCCCCACCGAAACCGCCTCCACCG
>Ga0209289_100586_pt1 | contig 17914 bp, 15 predicted proteins | sample GXS110809BmetaG_FD_184121 | JGI IMG/M metagenome (GOLD analysis project Ga0209289, IMG submission 184121) | Hot spring microbial communities from Gongxiaoshe hot spring, China to study Microbial Dark Matter (Phase II) - GXS 110809B (SPAdes)... ...
GAATGGGAAAAGATAAAAAGTAAAATCAAAGAAATAATTAATGAAATAAAAGAAAAAATAAATATTGAAAAAATCAAAAAATAATGAATGGAGGGATAATTTATGAACGATTTTATCAACAAACTTGGTAGTTATAATTATATAGACCTAAAGAAGGTTAAAAATATTGAAAGGATGCCCTTCTCAATTAGAATACTCTTGGAAAACGCTTTGAGAAATTTTGACGATTTTAAAGTGACTAAGGAACATCTTGATTTACTCCTGAATTACGATGCAAAGAATGTTGTTTTCAGGGAAATACCGTTTTGCCCCAATAGAATACTTGCTCAAGATTTTACAGGTGTTCCCCTTATCGTTGACCTCGCCTCTATGAGAACTGCTGTTAATAATCTTGGTAAGGATCCTGATAAAGTTAATCCCATTATACCTATAGATCTGGTTATCGATCATTCTGTCATTGTTGAAAGTTACGGGAATTATTTGGCTTTATATAAGAATGTAGAGTTGGAATATGAGCAAAACAAGGAGAGGTATACTTTCTTGAAGTGGGCGCAGAAAAGTTTTAAGAATTTGCGCCTTATTCCTCCTTCTACAGGTATATGCCATCAAATAAATTTAGAGTACTTGTCAAAAGTTGTTTGGGTAAATGACGGCTTTGTATTCCCTGACACCTTAATAGGAACGGATTCTCATACTCCTATGGTCAATGGAATAGGAGTTGTTGGGTGGGGAGTTGGAGGGATTGAAGCTGAAGCAGTCGCTTTGGGACAACCATTGTATTTTACTATTCCTCAAGTTATTGGACTAAAGCTTATTAATCAATTAAATGATGGGGTTACCGCAACTGATTTGGTGCTAACTATTACCGAGTTATTAAGAAAATATGGGGTTGTTGGTAAATTTGTTGAAGTGTTTGGACCAGGATTGGATAGTTTAACTGTTCCCGATAGAGCAACTATCTCCAATATGTCTCCAGAGTTTGGATCTACTATCACTTACTTTCCTATAGATCAAAAGACTTTGGACTACCTTAAATTAACTAACAGACCTAAAGAATTAATTGATTTAATAGAGAGATATGCTAAGGAGAATATGTTGTGGAGGGAAGGTGAAGATAAAGTAGTTTATACAGATTGTTTGGAATTGGACTTAAGTAAAGTTGAACCTTCTGTTGCAGGCCCAAGAAGACCACAAGATAGAATAAAATTATCCAATCTCAAAAACACTTTTATTGATTTGATTGGAAACTATAAAAAGGGTGATGGTAATGTTTTAACTAAGGTAAAGGTTAAGATAGGTGAAGAGGAAGTTGAAGTAAAGGATGGGGATGTTGTTATCGCTGCTATCACAAGTTGCACTAATACTTCTAATCCTTTCGTTATGTTGGGAGCAGGTTTATTAGCTAAAAAAGCAGTTCAGAGGGGATTAAGTGTAAAAAAATATGTTAAAACAACTTTAGCTCCAGGTTCGAAGGTAGTTACATCTTATCTTGAAAAATCTGGACTTATACCATATTTGGAGGCATTAAAATTTTTCGTCTCTGGCTATGGCTGCACTACTTGTATAGGTAACAGTGGATCATTACATCCTGAGGTATCTAAGGCTATAACAGAGAATAATCTTGTTGTTTCAGCAGTATTATCAGGGAATAGAAATTTTGAGGCTCGTGTCCATCCTTTGGTTAAGATGAATTTTCTTGCTTCTCCTATGTTGGTTGTTGCTTTTGCTATCGCTGGATCCGTTGATATTGACATATTTAACGATCCGATTGGATACGACCCATTGGGAAATCCAGTTTTTCTAAAAGAAATTTGGCCTTCTAATAAGGAAATCTATGAGCTTATAGAAAATTATGTCAAATCTGATTTCTTTAAAGAAGTTTATGAAAAAATTATGGAAGGAGATGAAAATTGGAAAAAATTACCAGAATACTCAAGTAAAATTTATCCTTTTGATGATTCTTCTACTTACATAAGGTTGGCTCCATTTTTTGATAAGGAGTTTCTCAATTTTGAACCTAAAAACATAATGGGTGCTAAGGTTTTACTTTTATTAGGGGATAGTGTAACAACTGACCATATTTCTCCTGCTGGAAGTATAAAGGTTGATTCTCCTGCAGGTAAATATCTAATTTCTAAAGGTGTGCAACCGAAAGATTTCAATTCCTATGGATCAAGGCGGGGAAATCATGAGGTTATGATCAGAGGAACTTTTGCTAACGTTAGATTGAAGAATATGTTAGTTGATGTTGAGGGTGGATATACTGTAAAGGATGGACAGATAAAGACAGTTTTTGAAGCTGCAATGGAATATAAGCAAGAAAATGTGCCTTTGATTGTGATTGCTGGAAAAGAGTATGGGTCTGGTTCTTCGAGAGATTGGGCTGCAAAGGGAACGCACTTACTTGGAATAAAAGCCGTCTTGGCCATTAGTTTTGAAAGAATACATAGAAGTAATCTCGTCGGAATGGGAGTTTTACCTTTACAATTCGAAAATGAAGAAGATTATTTTAAACTGCTCGATAAGAAAATCGCTAACTACACATTTAATATTGTAGGAATTGATGAAATTTACCCTAATAAAAAATTGGAAGTTCAGGTATTCGATGGAAATAATATGATTAATAAATTCAATGTTATCATGAGGTTAGATTCTTTTGTTGAAATCGAATACTATAAAAATGGTGGAATACTTCAGTATGTATTCAAAGAAAAGTTTATGAAAGATGATTAGTAATCCAAAGATAACCAAAAAAATAAAGTTTTTAGAAGAAAGGATTAAATTTTATAATCTTATCTTAAAAAGTATTGATAAAGTTATTTTTAGAGTTGATCCTAAAAATGGTGAGATACTTGAGGTTTTGGGGAATACTATAAAGTTGTTTGGTGTTAAGAAAGTAGAAATATTAAAGAATAAAAAATGGCTTATTGATAAATTTTGTTGTTTCTTTGTTAGAGCTTTGATCCAAAAAGAAAAAGAGGTAATTTCTGATTATACTGATATCAATGGTAATGTCAAAAAAATAAGAATGGGTTTTTATAGTATAGATAGTAACTTTTTTATTGTTTGTGATGATTTTACCAATGTTTGGCGAATACAAGAGGAAATAGAGAGAGAAAAAAATTTTCTGAATTCTATTATTAATTCTATTCCACAGGGAATAGTTTTGCTTGACCCTAAAAATTTGAAGGTTTTAAAGTATAAAACAAGTATCCATACTAAAGCTTTTTGTGAGGCTTTAGGGGTAGCTGAAGGAGTTTCTTTTTACGATACTTTGCCTCAAAATATGTTGAATTTTATTAAACATTATGTCGATGAAGTTTGGATGGCTGGGGGATATAGAGTAATTCCTTTTGAAATTAATTTTGAAAATCTTAATGCTCATTTACAACTTACTTTTGTTAAGACAGGAAAATGGGGAGTTATTATTGTTATTAATGATTTAACTGAGTTAACCGAATTGAAAAAAAAATATGAGTATTTATCTTTACATGATCCCCTTACTAATTTACCAAACAGGAGATATATAATTGAACAATTAAAACAATTGATTATCCAGGCTAAGAGGCATAACAGAAAAGTAGCAGTGCTTTTTGTTGATGTCGATAACTTTAAGTATATTAACGACACTTATGGACATGATGTAGGGGATGAATTCCTTAAAAATATTTCCCGCTGTTTAATACATTCTTTGAGACCTGGAGATTTAGTTGGTAGAATGGGAGGAGATGAATTTATTGTTGTTTTAGATGATGTCGCTAAAGTCGAAGATATTCAAATGGTTTGCAGAAGAATACTTGAAAATTGTAAAAATTTTAATCATCGAGATATAAAAATTGCAGCAACTATGAGTATAGGTGTATCAGTTTATCCTGATGATTCTGAAGATTATGAAGAATTAATAAGGTTTGCTGATATAGCAATGTACAATTCTAAACAAAAAGGAAAAAACACTTTTGAGTTTTATTCAAAAGAATTAGCTGAAAAGCTAAAACAAAGAATAGAAATGATAAATAAGATAGTAGATGCAATAGAAAAGGAAAAATTTGTGGTATTTTATCAACCTATCTTGGATATTAGTCGTATTGAAAATTTTAATCAAATAAAAGAAGAAATTATAAATAAAGATCTCGTTATAGGTTTTGAGGCTTTAGTTAGGTGGTTTGAGGATGGTAAATTAATACCCCCACTTTCCTTTATCCCTTTAGCTGAAGAAAATAATTTGATATTCGATATTGGTAAGATAGTCCTAAGAAAATCGATGAATGAAATGAAAAACATTAATAAGATGTTATTTGTTAATGCTTCTGCTAAAGAGTTTGAACATCCGTTATATTTTGATACTTTGTTGAAAATAGTTGAAGAAACTAATTTTGACCCTTCTAAATTGAATATAGAAATAACCGAGAGTTTGATAATTAGAAATATTGACTACTTTATGAAAATGTCGAGTAGTTTAATAAATAGAGGAATAAGGATATGTATAGATGATTTTGGTAGTGGTTATTCTTCTTTTTCTTCACTTGTCCAATTACCAGCTAATATGATAAAGATAGATAGGAGCTTTGTTTCAAAGATAGAAGAAGATGAAAAAGTAAGGAAAATAGTTAAAACAATGGTTGATATTGCTTATATTTTAGGTTTTGATGTTGTTGCCGAAGGCGTGGAAACGATTGAACAACTTAAAATATTGCAAGAATTGAATTGTAAGTATGCTCAAGGTTTTCTATTTTTTAAACCTATGCCCTTGGAAGAGTTATTAATTCAATTAGCACCTGCCAGGAATTAATGGGGTGCTATAAAAATACCTCCTGGCACAAAAAAATATTATGAATGACAAGATAGACAAGGATTTACTGGATGAAATGGAGAAAACCGATGAACCTTTGATAAGGGTAATTGTGCAAACTTATGATGGATGCAAAGAGGAAGAGGATAAAAAATTGGCTAAATCAGTTGGTGGAGAGTATATGTTTGATTTACCAATAATAAGTGCTTTTGTAGCAAAATTACCAAAGACGGGAATAAAGTTGTTGGCAATGAATAAAAGGGTTAAAAAGATATTTTATGATAAGCCTGTTAGTTTGTAATGAATGTTGGGATAGTTTCGAATAGTCCTGGGGAGGTAGCCGGATGGGCTATCCCTGCTTCTAAAATACTTAAGAAATTGGGTTTTAAAATAGACCTCTATTTAACTCCCTGTATGTTTGCTTCTAAAAGGGAGTTCGATGTCGCACTAAAATTTGGACAATTTTCCCAAATTTTTAACTCCTATGAAACTCTAAAGAAAATATTTTTCCAAAATAAAAACAAGTATGACCTTTTTATTCATATGGGCGGAGATATTTGGTATTCAACTAAATTTAAATCGGATAAATTGTTTTCTTATGGATGGGGAACTAAAAGATTGGATAAATTCTTCCAATATTACCTTGTGCCAAATCAGTATTACTTGAGAAAACTAATTGAAAGAAAAATAGATAATTCTAAGATTGTTAAGGTCAGAGACTTGGTTTTTGAGAAATTTTTTGAAAAATTTGAGGAATCCAATTATTACAACCCGGATTCTAATTTGCTGGGTTTCATGTTAGGAAGCAGAAAAAATGAATTTTATGGATTACTTGACTTATATCTTAGAACTATTAAATTAATTGACAGGAAATTTGAATTTGTTTTCTTTGTTTCGCCATTTATTTATGATTTATTCGAAAATAAGGAGAGTTTCGAAAGGGAGGTTCTGGACTTTATAAAAAACTATGGATTTAATGGATTTAAAAATTTAAGGTTTATAGTTGATGAAGAAGAGAAAATAGAATTACTTTCTAATTTAAGGTTATTAATTACAATACCTGGGACAAAAACGAACGAGGCTGGATACTTAGGAATACCGCAGTTGGTTATTTTACCACTTCAAAAACCTGAGGAGATACCGATATGGGGTGCAATTGGCTGGCTTGATTTCCTTGGTAAAATGGGGAAAAAAATTAAAGGATATTTCGTTCTGAAATATGCACAAAAAAATATTTTATCGAATAAGAGATTTATCGCAATGCCTAATATAATCGCACAAAAAAAAATAGTCGAAGAATTTGTCGAGATCATAAATGAACATAATTTATCTGAAAAAATTAATCAATTATTGGAAAATAAACAAAGATTAATCTCAATTTCAAATGAATTAAAGCAAATTTATAGAGCGTGGGAAGATGATGCCATCACTTTCCAAGACGCTATTAAAAAATTGGTTTTTAATCAAATATGAAATTTAAATACATAAAATTTAGGGATTTAAATGATTTACTGGAAAAGGCAAGGGAATTAATGGGAGATGAGCTTTTTCATATTTTTCTGTCCGATGTAAAGATAAAGATTGTAAAAGATAGCCACATAAAAAGATTGGGAGGATTATACAAAAGAGATTTTAAAGAGATTTTGGTTTATAATGATTATTTGGAAACATTTTTTCATGAGTTGGGGCATCATGTTTTCCAACATCCCAAATTTGCACGATTTTTTCATTTCCCTTATCTATGGCAAGCTTTTGAAAGCTATAAAAAAACTAACTATGATTTCTTAGGGCATCAAGCAAAATGTCATTTAGAAGAATTCTTTGCGGAAATTTTTTCGATGTTTTTCTGCAATTACGATCACTTAAAATCTTACGATTTTAGATTGGCCCAAGAGTTGGAAGAAGCTATTCAAAAAATTATTGACCAAGGTCAAGAATACATTGAAGTTAACATAATCTGGGATTGAGAAAACCTATTCAAGTAAGGTAGAGGGATTAATTTTAAGGATTTCGTGGTTATAGAAAGGCTCTGCATATTCTGTTCTTGCCAATAACCCCCAATATCTTGCGAAAGTTTTTATGTAATCTTCTACCTGAAATGACCCAAATTGGCTTTCATAGGCTTTACAGGCTTCTATCTTTTTTTCTAAAAAATCGGAAATATCGATAACAAAGGAAGGAGTTAAATTTATTCTCAAGTGATTGGAAAAAAACCTGATTATCTTTTTTGGATACCAACTTTCTCCTTCTAATGGTATTTTAGTTAGTTTTGCATAGAATCTGGAAGCATAGGATATTTGATGTGCTTGCACATGATCGGGATGAGCATCTATTTCTAAATGGCAAAAAATAACTTCTGGCTTATATTTTCTAATTATTTGTGAAACTTTAAATCTTGCTTCTATACTATCAAACAGGAATCTGTTTTTAAGGTCTAATGTTATGCGGTCTACTCCCAGTATTTCTGCTGCTTTTTTTGCTTCTTTCATTCTCTTCTCAACGCTTCCTTTTGGTGTTGGTTCTCCATTTGTTAGGTCTAGTATTAAAACTTTGTATCCTTGGTTGCTGAGTTTAGCTATGGTGCCACCCATAGCTATTTCACAATCGTCTGGGTGTGCTCCGATGCAGAGGAAGTCGATTTTCATAGGTAAGAATGCGCGCCCGGCAGGACTCGAACCTGCGACCCTGGGATTAGAAATCCCATGCTCTGATCCTACTGAGCTACGGGCGCTCTCTTATCTATAATATTCTATAAATACTTACTTACCTCCTGCCTTGGTGAACTTACCTCTCAATAAATTGAGAGGCTTCCTGCTTCATTGGTAGATGACTCGTAGACTGGTATCTCTACCATTCCGCCGTCAGAGCTATCTCCACAGGCTTGAGTTCGGACAGTTCCTGTCCTACCACTCTTAAGGTGAGTGACCCCATATTTTAATAAGTTTATACTTGCATTTATATCTCTGTCATGCTCCGATTTACATTCAGGACATATCCATTCTCTATCACTGAGTGTTAAAAAATCGTTTTTATATCCACATACATTACAAAGTTTAGATGATGGATAAAACCTATTTGCAAATACTGTTTTCCTATCATACCATTGAGCTTTATAGGTTAGATATCTTACAAACTTACTCCAACCTACATCTGATATTGATTTTGAAAGATGTTTATTTTTGAGAAGACCCTTCACATGCAAATCCTCAAGAATAATGGCTTGGTTTTCGCTCACTACTCTCTTCGATAGCTTGTGAAGAAAATCTTCTCTCTGATTTGCTACTTTCTCATGATATTTTGCTACTTTTAATCTCTGCTTTTCAAAATTCTTAGAACCTTTCTGTTTCCTACTTAACTTCCTTTGCTCTCTTACTAATCTTTTCTCTGCTTTCTGTAAGTGTTTTGGATTATTTATTTTCTCTATATTTCCATCTTCATCTACCATAACAGCAAAATCTTTTACTCCAAAATCTATTGCACATATCTTATCTATTGGTTTCTTAAGTTTAGGCAGGTATAAAAGTCCCCATTTTTTATCAATTCTCTCTATCTTAAAACCTTGTGGAAGATAAAAGCTACCACCATTCTTTTTCTTTTTAAAAACAGGAAAGTCTGATTTCTTTTTAAAGAAATTTTTAAAAGCTCTGTCAAGGTTAAAAACCGCTTCCTGTAATGATTGTGAATACACTTCAGCAAGAAATGGATATTCCTTTTTTAAAGTAGGCAATTGCTTTTTATAGTCATGTACATTCCACTTAATTCCAGATTCTTTGTAACATTCTTTTGCTTTAGCAAGCATATAGTTATAAACAAATCTCACACACCCAACAGCTTTTTTTAGAAATAGTTTTTGTTCATTTGTTGGATACAACCTGAATTTATAAGAGTAATTTGCTTGCCTTTTGTTTCTCATAAACCTTTCCTTTGATTCTCTATATATTTTTTTATAGCATCTTCAGAAATAGAACCTATAGTTTCTATATAATATTTATGTATTTCACAATTAGGCTTGGCGACACCTTTGGATAAGCAGATGCAAAGATATGAACATGATCTTGCTCTCCAACTTCTATCTGAGCCACCTCAAAACCTTTATCTTTGGCTATCTCTTGCACAAGCTCTTTAAGTCGTTTCTCTATATCCTCAGTTAACACAGGTTTCCTATATTTCGTCGAAAACACTATGTGATAATTACAGTTATATACACATGTCCTTGCATGTTTAAGTTTCTTCATAATACATATAGTATATTACTTTTCTAAAAATGTCAAGTATTTTTTCTGCATTTAGGCAATACATATGGTTGCTTTCATCTCTCCTTTAAAAAGGAGAGGATTCCCGCAACTTTATCCTAAAAATTTCTTGTAAATCATACTCTCTTCATAAGCATTCTCTTAACAATTATCTAATTCCTCCAAAATCTTATTAAAATGTTCTTTATTTATTACATAAGAAAAATAATCAATCCTTCAAATTTAAATAAATCTGAACTTAGAAATGTGTTCCCAATAAAGTTAGATTATATCCTCTATAGAGTCTCCAATTAAAATCCTGAGATTTTTCAATAGTTTTTCTGATATCCCTTGATAATCCTTTCTTTGATCCTTACTCACTTTTTAAAAAAGGTATTGATTCTAATTAACAAAATATTTTAATGGAAAAGATAGGTTTTTATTTTGGGATTTTGTAATTCCTCTTCTCACTGATATTTATTTCAGAAAACAAACTTACAAGATTACACGATCCTTCTGAGTTTTGTTTTTTATAATCTACCTTTTCAGCAAAAGCTAATCCAGCAATCAGTATGATTAATATTAGTAGATTGGGTAGATTTTTAGTATGCTAATACAAAGAAGTATCCAATATCCATAAGTTAGATAAGTTAGAAATGAATTGAGCATTTCATATTTTTTTGTAAAAGAGTAGATACAACAAGTATTACTAACGCAACTTAAGAAAAAATTAGGGTTTCTTAAAAAAATCAATAGTATAGCATTATACAATACCAAATTTCAATTTGAAAAAACAATAAAAACAATGCCTCCACTCAACAGTAAATTTTTTCATTTACATTATGTTATCCATACCACTTTTTACTGTTAATAATGCTCTTAATAAAAACATCACTTTTTGGGATTTTTGTTTTTTGATTTCTCTAAGAGCAGGAAAAATTTCCTTCAAAAAATAACCTATCAAATTTTATCCAATAATACCATTAGAAAAATGCTATTAAACATAATGAAATGTTCAGCACATCTTGTCACTTACCAAGCAGAGATATGCTTAAAGATATCCAAGAAATCGAAAAAATTTGTTTTTTTACAAATTTTAAAAAAAATTAACAATATTAACAATTTTAGGCTTTAATTTTTTTATTTTTTTTACATATATAAAATGGGTAAAAAAAGAAAAGGAGGAATAAGTATATGTTTGGTATAGGCCAAATATACAACAGCTTCCAATTAAGTCACCTTACTTTGAGTGGTATAAACGTTCCCAATATTTCAATCAGTAGTATTTCTATAAATGATGTTTTCTCATCAAATAATTTCAGTCCAAATATGTTAAACCAAGTAAATGGTTTTATGATAGGTTCCTTATTAGGTAGTATGTTAGGTGGTTTAATAGGTAGTCAATTGTCAAGTCCATTTTCCTTAGGAGCCCCTGGCAATATGTTTGCATCCCCATTCGGTAACCCCAATAATCAGCTAATAATGATGTTATTACAATTACTTTTATCAATATTGATGCAGGGTGGAATAGCAAATCAAACACCATTTGGTGGTATGCCTTCAATGCCATTTGGTGGTATGCCTTCAATGCCATTCGGTGGTATGCCTTCAATGCCATTCGGTGGTATGCCTTCAATGCCATTTGGTGGTATGCCCTCAATGCCATTTGGTGGTATGCCTTCTCCAGGTAACTTCGGAGCAATTCCTCCAAATTTTGGAGGAATACAAAATCCCGGGTTTAGCAATTTCGTCCCCCGCGATAGAATAGATCAAATAATACTTCAAGCAGCAAGAAAATATAATCTTGATCCTGCATTAATAAAAGCTGTTATAAAGCAAGAAAGTGGATTTAATCCCAATGCAAGGTCTCATGCAGGTGCAATGGGATTAATGCAATTGATGCCAGGTACTGCAAGGTCATTAGGAGTTGATAATCCATTCGATCCTGTTCAAAACATAATGGGTGGTGCAAAGTACTTGAGACAAATGTTGGATATGTTTGGTGGAAGATTAGAGTTAGCTTTAGCAGCATACAATGCAGGCCCAGGAAATGTAAAAAAATACGGAGGAATACCACCATTCTCTGAAACCCAAAATTACGTAAGAAAAGTTATGGCATATTACCAACAATACAAAGCTGAAATGAGAACTATGGTAGCTTAACAGTTACCATCGATTGATTGAGGGTCGCGGTAGGAAAATCCTATTTTAACAAATTAAATGTATAAATAAATATAAAAATCAGTTTTTTCGGTATTTATTTATTAAAAATGATAATATAATAAAACAAGCAGATAGTTGGATCAAATTAACAGATGAAGGTAATGGTTTGGCATATGGCTGAAGATTAAATTCAGTTTCAAAATAAGCTAAAGCCTCTTCTTCATCATGATGATGCTCATGTTCTGTATAAACAAGATTAACAGAATTATAAAGTGATGTTTTTGACAAAATATTGTAGATCTTTTTATAAGAAAAAGAAGAAAAAATTAGAATTAAACAAGCAATACCAATAATTAAAAAAAGAATGTCTTTTACTGTTTTATTTTTTATTTTTATTTTCATAATATTGGTGTTATTTTATTAGTATTACCTGCTTCATCTTTTAACACTATATTTATAAAAGAATTTCTATCATCCTTTGCTTTTATATTTTCAGGTAAATTAATATAATAAAAATATCTATTACCCTCTATTTTTTTAAGGATCATTGGGATTAGCCTATTATTTATTTCTATAAAAACTTCAACAAAAGATTGATCCTTCGCTATAACTTCCAACATACCGTTTTTATAAGTATATTTCTCCAAAGTTGGTTTTGTATTGTCAATAAATATTTCAAACTCCTGTTCTTGGACAAAGTAAGAGTTAAAGTTAGAAGGGGAATCATCAACACTTATCTTTAATCTTACTTTCCCATCATCTCTTATTGAAGATAGTGATAGTGATAAATCAGTATTAAAATCAGGATTATTAATATCAGTTTTTTTAGTCTCGACTTGCTCTCTTTCCAATAAAACCCAGTTTTCTAAACTGGAAGAAGTTTTTACACCCTTGTAATACTCTAAACATACATTCAATGTATCCCCATTAGGATCCCAAAGATTAACTTTCAAAGTGTCCTTACTATTATAAACCTTCTTATTTAAATCAACTATAAAAAATGGTTTATAGTTTAGTTTTCTAAATAATCCCAAAACTGAATAAATTGTAGTATTAGGATAAAGGATTATTTTATATTGGAAATACCTGTATTTATATTTATCTTCTTGTAATTTTCGAGCATCAAACCAATTAGTCCAGCTTTGGTCAACAATAGGGTTATTGCCCATCCTAACAAACACTTTATAACTCCCATCCCCTCTTACAAATATACTATACAAATATTTTTGTTGTCCAGAATCAAAAACTTTCGATATATAATAACTTTCATCACTATTTTTGTTTTGGACAAAACTAATAACAGTAAATGTATTCGAAATATAAGGTATCCCAAAATAATCACCGTAACTAACAAAAGGAATAAACCAATAAACATTAGGAATAGATATAAGTTTTTCCCAGTTAAGGTTTGGTGTTCTTTGATAAAATTGATTAATTGATCCAAACAATTTGCTTTTATCTATAGAGAAAACAGAAAGCTTATTCCCCTTATAACTAAGAAATATTTTCTCATTATTAGAAGATATATCTTCGACATAGCCGTCACTATCAAAACCGTCATATAAAATAGGTCTACTGTATTCTCCACTATTTTTATAATCAGGAACTATGTAAATATATGGCTTCGGATATGTACCAATAAGTAAATTCCCATCAACTACATTAATAGCAGTAACATTTTCTTGATAAGTTTGAAAATACTTTTTCTCTCTATCATTCAACACCAAAACCATACCCCCATAGCATGCCACTAAAATGTTATCTCCATCAATAGACAAATTGGATACATCAATAAAAGGTAAAATCTCTTCTCTTAGCTTTTGGCCATCTAAAGAGAAAAAAACGATAGACGAAGGATACCTAACATTAGTAGCAACAATGTAATTTTTGTAAAAATCAACATTCTTAAAAACATAATCAGTATCTATTTTTTTCTCAATTTCAAAATTATTAGGATTAATTATGTAAATAGTCCCGTCAAATGTGCTCGCTATTATTTTATTATTAGAAAATCTCACATCAGAAAATATATTCTTAAATCTTTTAGTATACTTTATTTTACCATCTCTTTCAAAAACATACATAGATGTATAATTGTCAAACTCATACGAAAAACCCAACATTTTTTTGTTATATGATAATATCTTAAAGAAATTCTTTTTAACTTTTGTTTCATTGAGACTAACCGAAGAAGAATATATATTACCCTGGTAATCTACAAAGACATTATTCTGTATTCCATCTATCAAATCATCATAATTTGATAAGATAACAGTATTGGTTTCTTTATAATCTTTTTCTTTATTATCATCTGTTTTGAGATTCTCACTTTGTTTATCATCAGAATTTTTTTCATTTTTTTTATTATATTCTTGGAAAATATCATATATTTCTTTCTCTATATTTTCTGTTGAACTTCTTCTTAAAATACTTTTTTCAAAATCAATATTTTCATTATTGTTAATAACATATGAAAATATCGTCTTTTCCTTTTTTTCTCTTTCTGCTTTAGATATAGAACCATTAACATCTATTTGAAAAACATCATAACCAATCGGTATAAACTTCGTTTTTTCTCTTATTATTATAGGATAATAAGAAAGATAAATGAAAGGCATATTAAACTGAAGATAGTACTTATATAATTGAGGACCAGTAAGTGGTATAACTTTTCCCTGGTAATTTATAGCACCATATAGTTTAGTAGATATAACAACAGATAAAGAACGTGGGTCAGGACGAGAAAAGAAATTTATAAATGTTAATAACTGATTAAAATCTTTCGGCTTAGTCCAAGATATACCTAAATCCTCAAATATCTTTGGTAAATCATACTCTCCACCAACCCCAAAATAAAGATTTTCATTAGCTGCTTCTGTAGGAAAAACTATATTCACAACTTCCCTCTCATTCTTCTTATTTATAGGATCAAAATAATTTATACCAAAACTAATATTATTATCCTCTTTGTTAGAAATTGAAATATTATTTATTATACCTATATCTTGTGGTTTTATATCAAGAGAAAAATCGATAAAATTCAACTTATTATCAGATGACGGAATAGAAGAAAGAAAATTAAGATACTCATAAACTACAGGTAATAATTTTTCTATAGGAGTATTTATGGAAGGAATACTTATATCCTGAACTCTACCATTTACAAACCCTAACCTAATCCTAAACTCATAAGGTAAATCAGATTCAACATAATTACTAATGGCACTATAAAAAGTAATCAAACTTAACAAATAAACTAACTTATCGTTATCAACAACATAACAAGAATAATTCTTCAATTCCTTAGATGATAAAGAAATACCAATTTTTAAAGGTATCATTTTACTATCCTGTCCTAACTTTCCTAAAATTCCGTAATTACTGTCAAAAACAATTGATCCAATTTTTCTGTTAGTCACTACAGCCAACTTAAATGAGTCATCATAACGATTGACTATAGTTATAACATTAGACTTATAAACAGGTGCAGAAATTTTTCCAACATTAAAAAAAGCATGCCCAAAAGCTACAAAATATCCATCTTTATCTATTTTTGTGAGTGTCCCTGTCCCAGTTATCTTTATATCTCCATCAACAAGTGCTACACTTATACTACTCCCCTCTTTTACATCATTACCGGTATTCGAAACATCGTAACTTAATGAAGGTTGAATTGCATTAAATATAAAATTAGAAGAAAAAGTTTTTTTTAATTCTGTTGAAAATAAATTAACAGCTTTTTGGTTAGGAAAATTCAAAACAACCGGTAAATTATTGAAAATCCCCTTCTTTACCTCACTATTACTTTTAATACTGTCCATATACTCAATAGGAAGCACAAAAGCGAGAGGCTCCTTCTGGAACGAATAACCCGCAAAAAGAGCACCAATAATCTTTCCATTTGATACAAGAGGACTACCACTCATACCCGCAGCAACAGGCAAATCTCTATCCTTAAACTTTATAACATAAACCTTAACAGTAGGAGAATCCTGAATATAAACAGGCTCAGGAGTTAATAAATCAACATTAATCTTTTCCACTCCCCTACCCAAATCAGTCAATATATAATCCTCAGCAAAAGATACCATGATAATAATAGCAATAAATACGATTAATCTCATTAAATTCATAAGTATTTTACTCTCCTTTCTTTTTAACACTCAAAAAATAGTTTCCAATCTTATTAAGAGAATTCGTAAAAGCTATACTTGCAGATTTATTTATTGCTTCCTTAATTTCAATGAAAACACTCCCCAGATCCTTTTTATTAAACTTTTTTGAATCTCTACGCAAATTAAAATCCAACAAAATAGGAGTAATGGATATACACCCATTATAAACTGCCTCAATGTCACTAATTTCTTCTTTACCTTGAACATATCTTTCAATTTTTTCATAGAAGTTTTTATCAACAGTATAATTATTCCTTTTCCAGTATATCCAGAAATATAGGTTTTGCCGAGGGTCGTGACGAGCCTCTAAATAAGCCACATGCCTGAAATTACTCTGATACGTAACCAACGGATTAACATCCTTTTTTAAATCCTTAAAAGGAGGTATATTCACATTCAACAATATATCTCTAAATTTGGGTAAATAATTCTTGTAATTTTCAACAAATTCATACATAAAAATACTGGCAAAAGTATAATCAGGATCATCATATTGAAATAGACTAACAGAAATACCAGGAATACCATATATATATCCTTCACTAACTGCAGAGAATGTTCCCGAAACCATCAAATCCAACCCCATATTTGCCCCTCGATTAATCCCTGATATAATAAGGTCGATGTTTTTTTCTAAATATCCATTTGCAATGATTACACAATCAGCAGGAGAGCCAGTGCAACTAAAAATCTCCATCTTTCCATCCTTATATACCTCTTTAATCCTAACAGGAATTTGATAAGTAATGGAATGTCCACTTACACTTCTTTCCCTATCAGGAGCAACAACAATTAACCTATTGATAAAATTTTCCTCATCTTCTCCAAATTGGTGATAAAGAGAAATTATACCTTCAGAGTTATACCCATCGTCATTTGTTATTAAAATATTCATAAATCTTTTAGATCAAACATTGATTTTTTAACTTCTTTTTTTTCTTCCTTTTTTTCAAGAGTATCAAATGAAAGAGATATACTTTCTGGATTAGTAGATTTAGAGGTAGCTTTTGTTTTTTTATCAGCCTCTACTTGCTTGTTTTCCAAATTCGGTATAGCTAAATCATCAAAAGTTATTTTCTCTTTCTTTACTTGCTTTGATATATTAACTTTAACTTTTTCGGAGAGAAAAAAATTTAATATAAATAAAATAACAGTAGCCGCACTAAAAGCGATAGAAGCCAAAAATAATACCCTTTGAATAGCCAAAACTTGATTCAATTCCATTGATTCCATTTAATCCACCTCCATTTTAAATTTATCCATTCTTTCCAATACATCCTGCAAAATATTGGAAGGAACAAAAGGGGAAATATCTCCACCAAAAAATGCTATTTCCTTAACCAAAGAAGAACTGAGGAAATTATACTCAAATTTAGTCATAAAAAATACAGTCTCTACATCAAACAACTTTGAATTAACTAAATGTTGCTGAAATTCATACTCAAAATCAGAAATAGCTCTCATACCCTTTACTACAAACCTTATGTTGTTCTGTTTTAGATAATCTACTAACAAACCTTTAAAACTTTCCACGATTATTTTCTCATTACCTTCAGTAGCTTTCTTTATTAACCTTACCCTTTCATCCAAAGAAAACAAAGGTTTCTTCCTATAATTAAAAAGAACCAGGACTATTACTTTATCGAACAATTTAAGTGCCCTATTTATAATATCGATATGCCCCAAAGTTATAGGATCAAAACTGCCCGGATATACAGCTATTCTATCCTGATATGAGAAATCCTTCATCCTCAGATGTTGGAGATTTCTTCTGTTCCTCTCTCTTTTCTTCAACTTTTTGTTTATTTTGGGTTGCTTGAGTTTGTTGAGAAACTTCTAAAAATCTTGCTATTTCTTCTGCTGTTAATTGCCTAACTATTATGATATACTCCATAACTTTTTCATCATTAAGAAAAACCTCAATCGTATAATCCCCAAACTCATCAAACTGAATATCTTTGAAATAATTTACCATTAGTTGCGGAATATTTCTTTGTTTTAGTTCAAAATCTTGTTTTCCAGTAGAAACCAACTTACTTCCAGATGGTTTTTTTATAACTATTTCTTGGGTAAAACTACCTTCTCCATTACTCCACCCATTAGCAATGTAAAAGGAAACTGGGGCATTTGGATATGGTAATTCATAAAATACATATGAGAAAATTGGTGGTTTATCCTCTGTTTCAAGCTCAAGGCAAGGTATAGAAAACTGCAACACTGGTTTTTTTGACATTTTTTCTACCTCCTCACTTTTCTTCATTCATAGGAGCCAACGAAGGTAAATAAAAAGATAAAAAAGAATTATCTTGGTTATTAAACATTTTTTCCATGTAATTTATTCTATCCAAAAGTAAATTCAAATAATTCTTTGTTTCAGACACAAGCATACTTCTTATCTGGTGAAGTTTACTTATTTCATCTATAATTTGACTGATTTCTTTTTTACATTTATCTTTTAACTCTTCTGCTTCTTTTATAGCTTTATTTATTATAGCCTCTGCTTCATTTTGAGCCTTAACCTTTATATCCTCTGCCAATTTCTTAGATGCTACTAC
>Ga0209289_100587_pt1 | contig 17904 bp, 18 predicted proteins | sample GXS110809BmetaG_FD_184121 | JGI IMG/M metagenome (GOLD analysis project Ga0209289, IMG submission 184121) | Hot spring microbial communities from Gongxiaoshe hot spring, China to study Microbial Dark Matter (Phase II) - GXS 110809B (SPAdes)... ...
CCGCACACAGTGCAGCACACGGCGCAGGGCATGGGGCTGTCCATGTCTCGGCGCCTGAGGAGACTTGGCTGCACTTTCTCTATCAAACGCTGGGCATCCCTGATTGGCTTGCCCTCTCCCTTTTGGTTGCCGTCGGGATGGTCGGGTTCTTCTGGTGGCTTTCTCGGCGCCTCACCTTGATTCCGCAAACTTCTGCCCAAACCCTCTGGGAGATGGCGGTGGAGTTTTTTGAGAGCCTTTGCAAAAGCGCCATCGGTCCTGGCGGTGAGCGCTTTGCCCCCCTCATCGGCACCTTCTTCACCTACATCGTTTTGCTCAACCTTATCGGGCTCGTTCCCGGCTTTATGTCGCCGACAGCCCACCCTTACATTACCATCGGCTTAGCCGCTGCCTCCTTGACTATCGTTCACACGATTGCCATCAAGGAACTTGGGTTGAAAAACTACCTGCTGCACTATGTTGACCGCCCGTTCCCTAACCTTTTTTTCAACATCGTCTTCAACATCGTCACCTTAGCACCCGTCGTCCATTTGGTGGGCGAGTTTTCAAAACTCATCTCCCTCTCCATTCGTCTATTCGGCAACATCTTCGGCGAAGACACGGTGATTTTTCAGTTCGCGTCGCTGGGCATGATTACTCTCCACGCTTTTGGTCTTTTGCCCAAGCCCATCACCGTTCCCTTGCCTTTTCAGTTTCCCGTCGTGTTGCTGCATGTGTTGGTCGCGTTCATCCAAGCCTTCGTCTTCAGTTCGTTGACGGCGGTTTACATCGCTTTGTTCCTTTCGCATCATGAAGAGGCACACGAAGAAGGGCATGCTGCCCATGAGGCAGCCCATTGAAGGCAAAAGCAAAACTTCAGCAAGGAGGGATGTTTCGGATGGGTGCTATTGGCGCTTACCTTGCCGCGTTGGCGATTGCTGTCGGCTTAGGCTTGCCGCTGGCGGTGGTGTTCGCTTCGCACGCTCAAGCGCGGGCTGCAGCGGCAGCCGTTGAAAGCATCGCGCGCCAGCCCGAGGCGGCTGGTGACATTCGTTTCTCTCTCATCCTTGGTCTGGCGTTGATTGAGTCGCTGGTCATCTATGTGCTCGTTGCGTTCTTCGTCGTTCAGGGCAAGTTGCCCGGCGTTGAGCAAGTCTTGGAACTGGCGAAAGCCGCCATCAAGTAAGGCGGTGACCGAACATGGTCAGCCCATTGGAAGTGCTGGGACAAATGAAGTTTCAGTGGCACTGGATCGCTTCCCAAGCGGTGGCGTTCCTGCTCCTTTACCTTTTGATGCGCAAGTTCGCCTTCGCCCCTATCCAGCAAATTTTGCGGGAGCGCGAAGAGCGGGTGCGCAAAGCCATTGAGGATGCGGAACGCCAACGAGCCGAAATGGAGCGGTTGCGGTCGGAATACGAGCAGCGCCTTGCCCGCATTGAGGAAGAAGCCCGCGCCCGCTTGCAAGAGGCGATGCAGCAAGCCTACCAAGCCCGTGATGCCTTACTGGCAGAAGCGCGGGAGAACGCCGAGCGGATGGTGCAACGGGCGCAGGAACAAATCGCCTTGGAGCGGGAGAAACTGATGGTGGAGTTGCGCGATTTCGTCACCGACTTAGCCATCCGCATCGCCGAAAAAGTCATTGAACGCAGCCTTGACCGCACCGCCCATCACGAACTCATTGACGACATCTTGGAAAAGGAACTGCGGCGAACGACCACCCACTGACTGGACGGGCGGGAGCGTGGCTTTCAATGCGCTCCCGCCCCCACTAACTAAAGCACCGAGGGCAGGAGGCTTCAGACTGTGGCGAAGGTCTTGAGCGGTTGGAAAGCGCGCCGCTACGCCTACGCATTGCTCATAGCCGCCACGAAAGCGGGCGAACTGGATCGGGTGGAAGCAGAAGTGCAAAGCCTGCGTGACCTCTTCGCCCGCACACCGCAACTTGTCAAGTTCCTGATGCAACCGTTGGTGCCCTTCAGCGAAAAGGAGCGCCTCTTACGCCAACGGTTGGAGGGACGCCTTTCTCCCGTGACCCTTCATTTTCTCCTTACCGTCGTCAAGCACAAGCGCGCCGAAGCCTTTGAGCACATCGCCCGCATCTTTGAGGAACTGGTTCGGGAGTATCGGGGCGAAGTGGTCGCCGAGGTGACCAGCGCCGTCCCTTTGACCGACCACGAGCGTGCCATCACTTTGCAACGGTTACAGGAAATCACGGGCAAAAAAGTGTTGCTAAGAGAGCGGGTTGATCCGTCCATCGTCGGCGGGATGCGCATCATCGTCGGTAACAAACTTTTGGACTTGAGTTTGCGGGGACACTTGGAACGCATCCGAGAGCGACTGCGACAAGTCTTTGTCAGCGCTCCCGTTGAAGCCGCCTTAGCCGACCCGACCGATGAAAGGAGCGGTGAAAGTGATGGAACGCCGTAAAGCCCGATGGGAAAACGGCGTGTTGAAACTGGACAAACCTTTGGATTTGCCAGAAGGCTCGGAGCAAAGAGAGCCCATTGAAATCCTAACGAGGAGGTGACCGAGGCGTGATTCGCGCTGAGGAAATCACCAGCGTGCTGTTGCAGGAACTGGAAGGCATTGAGAAGGTCGTGGAGATGACCGACATCGGCTATGTCATTGAGGTGGGCGATGGTGTCGCCCGTGCCTACGGGTTGCAAGGAGCGATGGCAAGCGAATTGCTTTACTTCCCGCAAGCCAGCGAACGGCTCGGTCGGGAATTTTACGGCATCGCCTTGAACTTGGAGATGGACAGCGTGGGCATCGTTTTGCTCGGTCCCGACCAGTTTGTTCGTGAGGGCGATGAAGTCCGTTGCACGGGAAGAGTTGTTGAAGTCCCTGTCGGCAAGGAACTTTTAGGGCGGGTCATCAACCCTGTCGGTCAACCGTTAGATGGCAAAGGTCCCATCACTGCCAAGGAATTCCGCCGCATTGAGGTGAAAGCGCCCGGCGTCGTCAAACGCCAGCCTGTTAAAGAGCCTCTGATGACTGGGCTCAAAGCCATTGACTCCATGATTCCCATCGGGCGCGGTCAGCGTGAGTTAATCTTGGGCGACCGACAAACAGGCAAAACCGCCATCATCGTGGACACCATCATCAACCAAAAACGCTTCCACGAAGCAGGCGACCCTGTTTACTGCATCTATGTCGCCATCGGTCAAAAGCAAAGCACTGTCAAGAGCGTCGTGGAGACACTGGAACGCTACGGTGCGATGGAATACACCATCGTCGTTTCCGCACCCGCCAGCGAACCTGCATCCTTGCAATACATCGCCCCTTACGCTGGTTGTGCGATGGGCGAATGGTTCCGCGATAACGGGATGCACGCCGTCATCTTTTATGACGACTTGAGCAAGCACGCTCAAGCCTACAGGCAAGTTTCGCTCCTTTTGCGCCGACCACCCGGGCGCGAGGCATATCCGGGCGATGTGTTCAACTTGCACTCTCGGTTGCTGGAACGGGCGGCGAAATTGAGCGACGCGCTGGGCGCTGGTTCACTCACCGCCATCCCTGTCATTGAGACCCAATTGGGCGACTACAGCGCTTACATCCCGACCAATGTCATCAGCATCACCGACGGGCAAATTTACCTTGAACCCGACCTGTTTTATGCGGGCATTCGCCCCGCCATCAATGTCGGCATCAGTGTCTCCCGCGTCGGCAGCGCCGCTCAGTATCCTGCGATGAAGAAAGTTGCGCGGCGATTGAAACTGGACATGGCGAGATACTTTGAGTTGGCTGCTTTCGCTCAATTCGCCGCCGAACTGGACGAAGTGACCCGCCGTGAGTTGATCCGAGGGCAGCGATTGGTGGAGGTCCTCAAGCAAGACCAATATCAGCCGATGGCGCTTTGGGAACAGGTCATGATCATCTTTGCTGGCGTCAACGGCTACCTTGACGACATGCCCGCCGAATGGGTGCGACCCTTTGAGCGAGAGTTTCTGCCCTTCGTGCGGGAGTATTATTCCGAAATCGTCCACGAGATTGAGACGACTAAGGACTTCACTGCCGAGACGGAGCAGAAAATGCACAAGGCGGTGCAAGACTTCAAGAAACGCTTCATTGCCGCCCGCAAGGAAAAGGAAGTTGAACCGGCTGCTGCATCGTAGCGAACTTGTTTGGGGGAAACTTGAGATAGGTTCGGGAGGACTCTTTTGTGGAATGGCTAAGCGACCTACTCAAGTTACTCCGAGACGCATTTGGACCAACTGGCGCTATTTTGGTCTTTGGGCTTGCATTGGCTCTATACCTTTTGTGGCGTCATCATGAGAAGTGGCGTGACCGTCATTTGGAAGATTTGCGGCGAGAACGAGATTATTGGCGCGACTTAGCCTTGAAATTCCTGCAGCAAATTTCGGGTGTGTCTTTGCCTTTACCACATCCAGAGGAGCGGGCAGAATTACCTGAGACGGAACGACCAAAGGAGGGCGAGAAGATGCAACCGATTGAGCAAATTCTTTATGGGCTATGGCTAATCGGCATGGCAGGGATATTGCTTGCCTTTCTCCTTCAAGTGAAGCGAAACTTGCAGGCGGCTCGGTTGGAAAGGCAAAGGCGTTACTTGGTTGAGATACTGGACGAAGTCCTCCAAATTTCAGACCCATCCTTGAGGTCTCGTTTGCTACAACTGTGGGTGCATGTGGAGGCAGAGGCGCATCAAGCGCAATCGCCTCAGTTGGTAATCAGCGCCCTGACAAAATCCCTCAAGGAAGCCCTACCTCTGTTAGAGACCTTAGCCGAAAACAACGACCGTTCTTTAGTGCTTCGGGTCATTCCCAAAATAATCGGCATCTACTACACAGGCGACCTGCGTATCCGATTTTTCGTTACTGCCCTTACCGCTGCGATGTTGGCTTGGTTGGTCGTCAGACTGCTTCAAATGCCTATCCTCAGCATCGTGAGGGGAAGCGTGGAAATCGTGCAACAGTTACATCGTCTGCGTTCACGCATTGCGGCAAGTATTACGGAACTCCCTGCGGCATCGTGAGCGAAGGCGAGGCGAGGGCGATGGGCGTCATCATCAAGGACATTGAAGTGGAAGGCGACAAAGGCAGAGCCGTGCTGAAGACCCTTTTTGACACGGGCGCTTCGCATTCGTTGGTGCGTAGAGACAAAGCCGAAGCCATTGCAACCCTTGTGCCATTGGCATCACCTTTGCGATTTCGGTTAGGCAACGGTCAAATCGGGCTTGAGGTGCGCGAAGCCTGTCATTTGTTTTTTGAGGTCAAGGGTTACCGCTACTACTTCGTTTTCTATGTCGCCGACAACTTGGCTCACGAACTCATCATCGGCGCTGACGCCATGCAAGTTTGGAAAATCAAGCCCGTCCCAGAAGCGGACGATTTGGAAGTTGACCCATCAGCGCTTGAACTTTGGCTTGTGTGAAGGTGGCAACGATGAACCCCGAGGATGTTCAGGAGGCATTGTCAAAAGCATGGCGACTTTTACAGGTGGCTGAATGGGCTGTTGAGCAAGAACTTTACGATGGTGCTGCTTTGTGTTGTTATGCGGCACTATTCTGGGCAGCCATCGCTGCTTTGGCGCATCAAGGGATTAGGCGAGAAGAGTGGGCGCATGGTTATCTGCAGAAGGTATTCAAGGACGAACTTGTCCGTAAACGACGCATTTACCCGTCTGTCTTCGGACAGTGGTTAGAGCGCTCCTACGAGTTGAGAAACGAAGCACATTACGGCTTGAGGATGCCCGGAGCGAAAGAGACGCACCGAATGGTTCGTCACGCAAGGGAATTCATCGCAAAAGTTCAGGAGGTGACCAAGCGATGAGGCGCATGACACCTGCAAAGCGTTATTCACGACGACGCTTGGAGCGTTTTGTCGCCGAAATTGTATCGCTGGCAAAAGATTTGTGCCCTGAGGCAGAAATCCGCATAAAAATCCCTGGCTACGAGGAATTTGACGCGTGGATTGAGGTCGTCGTGCCAGACGAGATGGTTGAGGAAGTCAGTGACCGCCTCCACGAACGGACATCGCAAATCTTTGACGAGGAGAACTATTGGATCGGCGTCCATGTCGTTGAGCGTTCCCTTCGGCAGAAACCGAAGCAGCAAGTGGAGTGATTAGCGATGGCGGTGCAAAGTTTGCGGGCTATTCGGCGAAAAATTCGGGCGGTGCGAAATTTACAGAAAATCATGACGGCGATGAAGATGGTGGCGGCGGCGCGGTTGCGCCGCGTCCAAGACCGAGTGACGGCGGGCAAACCTTACACTGAAAAGATGCGTTGGCTCGTTGAAACCCTCGCACCGCACTTGCCAGCCATTGAACATCCGCTTTTGCAAGTTCGTCCCGTCCAAAGGCGTGGCTTGGTTGTCGTCACAGGTGACAAAGGGCTTTGTGGCGCCTACAACAACAACATCATCCGCACCGCTCAAGTCTTCATGAGCCAAGACGGCGCAGCGCCTTTCGTCCTTTATTGCATCGGGCGCAAAGGTTATGACTTTTTTGCCCGAAGGGGCTACCAAGTGGCTCGCTATCGCCCGCAACTTTCCGTGACGGCGCCATTCGCCCAATTCAAAGCCGTTGCCGAGGACATCGTGCAGTGGTTCGTCAGCGGTGAAGTGGATGAGGTGCACATCGCTTATGGCGAGTTCGTTAACGCCTTGGTGCAGCGACCGAAAATCGTCCCGCTTTTGCCGATAAAAACGGATGGGGCAGGGGACACGGGACAAGGGAAACAGGAGGCGAGGGAATACATCTTTGAGCCGCCAGCGCCTGAATTGTTGGCGTTGTTGTTGCCCCGTTATGTTGAGCATCAGGTTTACCACATCTTGCTGGAAAGCCTCGCCAGCGAAAACGCTGCCCGCATGAACGCCATGAGCCAAGCGGCGGACAACGCCGAGGAACTCATCAAGCAACTGACCCTGCAAGCCAACAAAGTCCGCCAGTGGAACATCACCAAAGAGTTGCTGGAAATCACGACGGCAGTGGAAGCGATGAGGCGAGCAAGGGATTGACGGGCTGCCAAAATTTGATGCCGATGGAGGTGCGATAGCGATGGTAGAGACGCTTCCAGAAGTGCACGGCGGGTTACGCCCTATCCCTGATCGGGTCGGGCGCATCGTGCAAATCATGGGTGTCGTCGTGGATGTTCAGTTCCCTGAAGGCAAAGTGCCCGAAGTGATGAACGCCTTGATTGTTGATGACCCTTCCCGTCAACCGCCGCTGGTCTTGGAAGTGCAACAGCACTTGGGCGACAACATCGTTCGGACGGTGGCGATGGACTTCACGGATGGTTTGCGGCGCGGGATGCTCGTTTACGACACGGGCGGACCCATTCGCGTCCCTGTCGGGGAAAAGACATTAGGGCGGCTTTTTGATGTTTGCGGCAATCCCATTGACGAACTTGGTCCTGTGGATGCTGACGAGTTTTGGCCAATTCACCGACCTGCCCCGCCCTTTGAGGAACAAGGGACGGTCTCGGAGCAACTGGAGACGGGCATCAAGGTCATGGATTTGCTGGTGCCCTTCCCGCGCGGCGGGAAAATCGGCTTGTTCGGCGGTGCGGGGGTCGGCAAGACCGTCCTGTTGATGGAACTCATCCACAATGTCGCCAAAGCGCACGGTGGCATCTCCGTCTTTGCGGGTGTCGGCGAACGAACCCGTGAAGGCAACGACCTTTGGTTGGAGATGCGCCAGTCGGGTGTTATCAGCCGCACGATTTTGGTCTTCGGTCAGATGAACGAACCACCGGGCGCCCGCCTGCGCGTTGGGTTGACGGCGTTGACGATGGCGGAATACTGGCGGGATGTCAAAGGCATGGATGTGTTGCTGTTCATTGACAACATCTTCCGCTTCGCTCAAGCAGGGACGGAGGTTTCCTCGTTGTTGGGACGAATGCCGTCGGCGGTCGGTTACCAACCGACTTTGGGCACAGAGATGGCGCAACTGGAAGAACGCATCACGACGACTAAGCGGGGTTCTATCACCAGCGTCCAAGCGATTTATGTGCCCGCCGACGACATCACTGACCCTGCGCCTGCCACGACCTTCGCTCACTTGGACGGGACAATCGTCTTGGAGCGGCGGCTTTTTGAGAAGGCAATCTATCCCGCCGTTGACCCGTTGGCGTCCACTTCCCGCATCCTTGACCCGCGCTTCGTCGGCGAAGACCACTTCCGCATCGCCCGCGAAGTCCAACGGATTTTGCAACGCTACAACGAACTTCAGGACATCATCGCCATCTTGGGGATGGAAGAGTTGAGTGACGAGGACAAACTCGTCGTCCATCGCGCCCGAAGGTTGCAGTTGTTCTTGAGCCAACCTTTCCATGTCGCCGAGGTGTTCACGGGGCGACCGGGCGCTTATGTGCCGTTGGAAGAAACCCTGCGGGGCTTTGACCAAATTTTGCAAGGCAAGTGGGATCATCTCCCTGAAAGCGCCTTCCACCTCGTCGGGACGATTGATGAAGCCGTAGAGAAAGCGAGGCAGATGGGGGCGAAGGTGTGAAGCCAAAAGGTGTGCAAAGGAGGCAACAGTTATGGCGATTTCCACCAACGATTTCCGACCCGGCATCACGGTGGTGATTGACGGCGAAATTTACATGGTGCTGGAGGCGCAGCATGTGAAATTGGGTCGGGGTGGCGCCCATGTGCGGACGCGCCTAAAGCACCTTCTTTCGGGCAATGTCTTGGAGCGAAACTTCCGAGCGGGCGAAGAATTTGAGCAAGCCATCGTGGAACGGCGACCTTATCAGTTCCTTTATCGGCAAGGCGACGAATTTGTCTTCATGGATGCCGAAACTTACGACCAAGTGACCTTGAGCGCCGACCAAGTGGGCGATGCTGCCCAGTTCCTCAAAGAGGGTGCCGAAGTCACCCTCGTCTTCCATGAAGACCAACCGCTGATGGTGGAACTGCCGACAGCGGTGGAATTGCGGGTCGTGGAGACCGACCCAGGGGTGCGGGGTGACACGGCGTCGGGCGGTTCCAAGCCTGCCAAGTTGGAGACAGGCGCTGTCATTCAAGTGCCGCTGTTCATCAATGTGGGTGACTTGATTCGTGTGGACACCCGCACAGGGCGCTACATTGAACGGGTTCGGGAGCGTTGATGCCTCAAGGAGGCGACCGCCATGTCGGCGCAGGGGTCGCAGGGCATCAGCCGCATTGAATTGGCTATCTTTTGTCGGCAGTTCAGCGCCATGCTGCTGGCAGGGGTGGACGCCTTTCGGGGCATAGAAGTGCTCCGCCAACAAACTGACAACCCTCAATTGGCTGCCATCTTGGAGAGCATCGCCCAAGACCTGTCTTTGGGGCGCAGCCTCTCTCATGCCTTCGCCCGCTACCCCCGCTACTTTTCCCCCCTCTTCATCAGCCTCGTGCGGCAAGGAGAGCGGGAAGGCATCTTGGGCGAAGTGATGATGAAACTGGCAGAACATTTTGAACGGGAAGCGAAAGCCTTCGCCCTCACTCCCGAAACGACGGCGGCTCGCTTGGATTGGGAAGCGTTGGTGGAGCAACTGCGCCCGTTGGTGACTTGGAGCGCCATCGTCGTCGGAGCGATTTTAGTCATGGTTGCCGGTCTTTGGTATGCCACTTTGGCAGGCTTGTTGCCCCTCGCTTACTTGGGTCCGAACATCGTCTTGCTGGTGGGCGTGATGATGCTGGCGTTCACTTTGCTCTTCCTTCGCTATCGTCCCCCTCGGTTGGTTCGGTGCAACTTTTGCGGGCGTCCTGAAAGCGCGGCAGGCACGCTCATCCCTGGGGAAGGCGTTTGGATTTGTGCCGATTGTGTTCAACGGAGCGTGCAAATTTTGCGGGAGCACCAAGCCGCCCTTGTTGACCAACCTTTAGAGGCTACTGGCACTGGCGCAACTGGCGAGCAAACAGCGACCGAGGAATTGCCCAAAGACGAACGCTTATGGCGTCCGCGCGGTCACACCGTTTACCTCAGCGATGAAACTTTGCCAGAGGATGAACGCATTCGCCTCTTACCGCCCCCAGAGGACGAAAAGTGAAAGGTTGTCGGGCTTTGGAGGGTGAGGGAAACGATGAGCGCTGGCTTTGTTCACTTGCATGTCCACTCCGAATACAGCCTTCTGGACGGTGCAGGGCGCATCAAAGATTTGGTGCAGCGGGCGTGTGATTTAGAGATGCCCGCTCTCGCTTTGACGGATCACGGCGTCATGTATGGCATCGTGGAGTTTTACGAAGCCTGCACCGAGGCGGGCATCAAACCCATCTTGGGATGCGAGATTTACTACACGACCAAAAGCCGTTTTGACCGAGGCTCGCGGCAGTATGCGGAAGCGTCCCACCTGCTCTTGCTGTGCGAAAACGAGGTGGGCTACCGCAACCTCATCAAAATCGTCAGCAAAGCCCATCTGGAGGGCTTTTACTACAAGCCTCGCGCCGACAAGGAATTGCTGGCGGAATATCACGAAGGCTTGATCGCCACCAGCGCTTGCCTTGCCAGCCCCATTTGCAAAGCCATCTTGCAGGGCGACTTGCCGACGGCAGAACGACTTGCCTGTGAGTTTCGCGAAATTTTTGGGCACGACAACTTCTTTTTGGAGTTGCAAAATCACGGACTGCCCGAACAACGCAAGGTCAACGAAGCCCTCATCGCCATGAGCCAAAAACTTCGCATCCCCCTCATCGTCACCAACGATGTCCACTATGTGCGGGCAGAGGATGCGCAAGCGCAAGAGGTTCTGTTAGCCATCAACACGGGCGGAAAGACACTGGACGATGAAGACCGCTTCCGCTTCAAAAGTCGGGAGTTTTACCTGAAGTCCGCCGACGAAATGCGAGCGATTTTTCCCGACCATCCCGACGCCTTAGCGCGGACGGAGGAAATCGCTGAACGATGCCGTTGCCTGTTGCCTTTGGGTGAACCTCAAATGCCCCACTATGAAGTCCCAGAGGGCTTGACGGCGGAAGCATTTTTGCGCCGCCTCTGTTACGAACGATTGCCGCAACGCTACCCTGAAGTGACGGAAGAGGTGAAAAAGCGACTGGACTACGAGTTGCAGGTCATCTGCCAGAAGGGCTATGCGGGCTACTTTTTGATCGTCTGGGACATCGTTCAATATGCCCGCTCAAGAGGCATCCTCGTCGGTCCAGGACGGGGTAGCGCCGCCGGTTGTCTGGTCAGTTATGTGCTGGGCATCACCAACATTGACCCCCTCAAATATGGCTTGATGTTTGAGCGCTTTTTGAACCCAGAGCGGCAAAGTTCGCCCGACATTGACTTGGACTTCCCCGATGAGCGGCGGGAGGAAATCATCGCCTATGTCCGCCACAAATACGGGGAAGACCATGTGGCGCAAATCGTCACCTTCGGGACGCTTCAAGCCCGCGCCGCCGTCCGAGACAGCGGGCGCGTCCTCAAGATTGACCCCACTTTGGTAGACCGCGTCGCCAAACTCATCCCCGCGAAACTGAGTTTGAAGGAAGCGTTGGAAATCTCCTTTGAACTTCGCGACCTTTACGAAAGCGACCCGCAAATCCGCCAATGGCTGGACACCGCCAAAGCCATTGAAGGCTTAGCCCGCCATGCTTCCACCCATCCGTGCGGCGTCGTCATTGGCAGTCGCCCTCTCATTGAACTGGTGCCTTTGCAGCGCGGTCACGATGGTGGCGTGATCACCCAATACGATGGCGCTTCGGTGGAGAAAGTCGGCTTGGTCAAGATGGATTTTTTGGGCTTGCGCAACTCCACCATCATCGGGCGCACCGTTCAACTCGTTCAAGAGACGGAAGGCATCACCATTGACCTAAACAACCTGCCTTTGGACGATGCCAAGACTTACGCCATGCTCAGCGAAGGGCACACCGTCGGCGTCTTCCAGATGGAGAAGACGGGATGGCGGAAGTTGCTGCGAGAATTAAAGCCCGACCGCTTTGAACACCTCGTCCCCCTCGTCGCCCTCTATCGCCCTGGACCGATGGAAGACATCCCTGTCTTCGTCCGCCGTCGGCACGGCGAACCGATTGAGTATCTGCATCCGAAGTTAGAGCCAATCTTGCGGGATACTTTCGGCGTGATGCTCTATCAAGAGCAAGTCATGCGCATCGCCAACGAACTGGCGGGCTTTTCCATGCCGCAGGCAGAAATCCTGATGCGGGCGATGGGCAAAAAGAAAGCCGACTTGATGGAGAAGATGCGACCGCTCTTTCTGGAGGGCGCTGTCAATAACGGCGTGAGCCGAGAAGTCGCCGAGCAACTTTGGGAGCGCATGTCCGCCTTCGCCCAATACGCCTTCAACAAATCCCACAGCGCCGCTTACGCCCTCGTCGCCTACCAAACTGCCTACCTGAAAGCCAACTTCCCTGTGCAATACATGACAGCGTTTCTGTCTGCCAACCGCAACTTCCGAGAGAAAATCGTCGTCGGACTGGAAGAGTGCCGACGGATGAAAATTCCTGTCCTTCCCCCCGACATTAACCGCAGCGACTACGACTTTCGGATAGAGGAGCACAACGGTCAAAAAGCCATCCGCTTCGGGTTGGGCGCTATCAAAAATGTCGGCGACAATGCCGTCAGTGCCATCTTGCAAGAGCGCCAGCGCGGTGGTCCGTTTACTGACCTTGCCGATTTCCTGCGGCGTGTCCGCCCCCATCGGAGCGTCACCCGCGCCGCTGTGGAGTGCCTGATCAAAGTCGGCGCTTTTGATGCCCTCCATCCCAACCGCCAACAGTTGCTGCAAGCCTTAGAGTTGCTTTGGGAGCAGGCAGGGAAAGGGACGGCGCCAGTGGCAGGGCAAACTGCCTTGTTCAGCGAAACACCCGCTGCGACAACCAATGTTCTCCCTTTGCCTGAAGTCCCTGACGCCCCGCTGCGGCAGCGATTGGAGTGGGAACGGGAATTGTTGGGTGTTTTCCTGTCCGCCAATCCCCTGCAAGCAGGCTATCAACGGGTTGCTGCGCGCTTAACGCACGGCTTGGACGAATTGCCTGCCCTTCCCTCAGGCGTCTTCGTGCGGGTTTGGGGCATGGTCATCGCCCTGCGCTTGACAGTAGACCGACAAAATCGTCCCCTGCTTTTCGCCCGCCTTCAAGACCACACGGGAAGCGAGGCGGAAGTCGTCCTTAGTGGCGACAGTTATCAGCAGTTCGCTCACCTCTTTGAAAAGGATGCCCTGCTTTACTTGGAAGGCACGGTGCGGATAGAAGAACAGTTCCGCAACGGTGAAACGAGCGAGGAAGAGGAAGAGACCTTGTTGGTTGCCCGCCTTTACCCCCGTCGGGTGGAACGGTTTTCGTTGGACGATGCCCCGCCGAGCCCTCCGCCAGCGCCTTCCCCTTCCGCCAAAGGCAATGGGCGGGTTGCTGAAGCCTCTTCGGCGTCCCTCGCAACGACGCCCGTCAAGACCGAAGGGTCATCTCCATCCCTCCCGAAAAATTCGCCTTCCTCACGGTTCAACGGGGCAACAGCACCACCTGCCTTCTCTCCCGCCAATCCTTCAACCCTTCAAGAGAACGGCGAGAGGATGGTGGTGCGGTTGCGCCTGTATTTGCCCGAAAAGTTGCCGAAAGAGACGGCAGAGCGGCTCAAGGCGCTTCTTGTCCAATCACCGGGCGAAACGCCAGTGGAAGCCATCATCCGAAGCGGCAGTCAAACCAAGACCCGCTTACTCCCTCTGCGGGTTCAACTCACCCCGCAACTTTATCGGCAACTTGTTGCCCTGCTGGGTAAAGATGCCGTCCGCCTCCTCACTGCCCGATGACCTTTGTGTGAGACACCTAACAAACTTTCGGGCGAATGCGACGAAAACTTACAGGTGGCTGGAGCAAATTCGTTGGGAGGTGAAGGGTCGTGCGACGACGAATTCTTTTGAGCCTTTTGGCGAGCCTTTGGGGCTTGGCGTCGCTGGGTTTTGCCGCCGACACTTATGAGGTTGACCCCGCCCACTCTTTTGTCCTCTTTCGCTGCCGCAATCTCGCTCAAGCGAGGGCAGTGTTCGTCTACGGGCGCTTCACGGACATCAAAGGCACCCTCGTCGTGGACAAAGACCCTGCCAAGAGTTCTGTTGCCCTTACCATCAACGCCGACAGCCTGGACACGGGCGTTCCCGACCGAGACAAGCACCTGAAAAGCCCCGACTTTTTGAATGTCAAGCAGTTTCCGACCATCACCTTCAAAAGCCGAAGCATTCAAGCCATCGGCAAAAATCGCTACCGAGTAACGGGCGATTTGACCTTGCACGGTGTCACCCGCACTATCACGGTCACGGTGACGAAGGTCGGAGAGGGCAAAAACTTCAAGGGCATGCAGGTCATCGGCTTTGAAACGACCTTCACCATCCGACGCAGCGACTTCGGGATGAAAGGGCTCATGAACCTCGCCGACGATCGGGTGGAGTTGACGGTCGCCATCTTGGGCATCCGCAAGTGACGGCAGTCGTGGGTGAGTAGCAGCACTACTTTGGTGACCCTTTATGGCTTTTTTCCTGAAGTCTGCCCTGACGCTGGGCTTACCTCCTGCCCTTGTCACTTTCGTCGGGTTGTTGTTGGCGTGGTTGATGGCGAGGCAAGAGCGTTGGTCTTTGAGCCGTTGGCTGACGGGTTTTGCCATCGCTGTCGGCTACGCCGTTGGGCATCGGCTCGCCACAGGCGCTTTGCCCCTTTTACCCTCGTCAGCGGAACATTGGCTGCCGCTGTTGGCAATCATGGCGGCGTTCCTCGGCATCCTTGAGAGCCTGCCGAAAATCCCTCGCTTTTGGCGCTGGCTTTGGCGATTACTCTTTGGCATCGCCGCCATTGCTATGTTGCTTTTGCCCTTGCCAAGTTTGTCGCCGATGGGAAAAGCGGTGTGGAGCATCGGCTTGGGCATTTTGATGGCAGGAATTTGGACAGGGTTAAGCGGGTTAGCGGGACGCTTGACCGATGCTTCTCTTCCTTTCGCCTTTGCCATTACAGCGGCGATAAACAGCGCTGCCCTTTTCATCGCCCACACGGCAGCCGTCAGCCAACTGTCGGGTGTGCTTGCTGCCACGATGGGTGCTGCTTTCGTTTTCGTCTTGTGGCAACGCCGATGGTCACTCGCAGGCGGAGTGACAGGCGTGATGGTGACATTGCTTTTTGGCACTGGTGTCAATGGCGCTTTCTACGCCGACCTGCCCATCGCCTCCGCCTTTTTCCTTTGGCTGGCGCCGCTAACGGGTTGGCTGCGGCAACACCGTTCCCTTCAAGCGTGGCATCCTATCGCCTCCATTGCCCTGCAACTTGTCGCCACCATTTTACTCGCCGTCATCGGGTTGGGCATCGCCATCTGGCGACTTGGCGGACCCACTGGCGGCTACTAACTCCTTTTCTCGCTGCGTCCAACGCAATGGCAAGGAAGCGAAAGGAGGGATGGACGATGCGGAAGTTGATGGCAACGGTTGCGATGTTCAGCAGCATGTTGCTGGTCGGTGGTTTCGGGATGGCAGCGCCCGAAGGGGCTATCGTGACGGAGACGGTGAAGTATCCCAGCGGCGAAGAAACAGTTTCAGGCTATCTGGCGCGTCCCAAAGGCGACGGTCCCTTTCCCGCCCTCGTCGTCATCCACGAATGGTGGGGCTTGGTGGACTGGATCAAGGAAAATGCCCGACGGTTCGCAGAGCGCAGTTATGTGGCGTTGGCGGTGGACTTGTATCGCGGGCAAGTCGCCACGACCCCTGATTTGGCGCACGAGTTGAGTCGCGGCTTGCCGACCGACCGAGCCCTGCGGGACTTGAAAGCGGCGGTCGCCTACTTGCGCCAACAACCTTTTGTCAATCCCAAGCGCATCGGCGTCATCGGTTGGTGCATGGGAGGCGGTTACGCCTTGCAACTGGCGTTAAGTGCCGATGTGGCAGCATGCGTGATTTGTTACGGTCGGCTCGTCACCGACCCCGACGAACTCAAACCGCTCAAAGCCGCCGTGTTGGGCATCTTCGGTGATCGGGATCGGGGCATCCCAGTGGAGATGGTGCGGCAATTTGAGAAGGCACTAAAAGAGCGAGGCATCCCACATGTCATCCGCATCTACGAAGGTGTCGGACACGCTTTCATGAACCCCGCCAACAAGGCAGGCTACCACGCCGCAACAGCCCAAAAGGCGTGGCAGGAAATTTTCGCCTTCTTGGATCGCCACCTGAAAGGGTAGGGAAGGGGGCAGGCAATTATCGGCTCAAGGTAATCCAACCTTCCCCCTCGTTTCGCCCTTGACGAAGCGAGGGAAGCCAAAGCAAAAGTTTGCCCCGCTTGGAGATGAGGAGACCTGCCTGCCGCAATGGTTTGAGGTGCACGGTCACGCACTCACGAGATGTCCCGATAAGGGATGCCAATTGGGCATGGGTGAGAGGCAAGGCGATAAGTCCATCGGGGCTTTCAGGATTTGCCTTTTCCGCCAACCAACGGAGCGCCTTGACGAGACGCCTCGGCATCTCTTCCGCTACGCTCGCCACGACTTCCTCCGTCATGCGCGCCGCTTCGTGGAGGGCGAAAAGCAACGCCGTCTTCAAAGAGCCATCTTGCTCCGCTACCATCAAAAGTTGCTGGGCATTTACCTGCCAAGCCTTCCCTTTTGTGATGCCTTCGGCGAAATGCCGACGGGCATGGGTGGTCAAACTCTCCTCGCCGAACACATCCCCTGACCCACACCAACGCAGCAACACTTCCTTGCCCGTTTCCGTCAACCGATACAACCGAACGAACCCTGTCTGAACGAGAAAAAGGTTATCGGCAGGGTCATCGGGAGCAAAGAGCAACTCGCCTGCTTGCCATTCCCGAAGACGCATTGGGACACCCTTTTCCTGCAATGCCCTCAACAACGGCGACGCTCGTTGGCTCTTCATCAGTCATCACCGTGCCCATTGGCTTGTTCGTGCATCAAGCGGACTGGGTTATAATTTGCGGCGGCAAACGAGGAGGCGTTGAAGCGATGTTGACGAACTACATCCCTATCGCAGTGGCTATCGGGCTGGCAATCGCCGTCGCTGGCGGCATGATTTTGATGTCGCATCTTATCGGGCTGTTGGAAGCAAAGCCCAAGCGGGGCAAACTGGCTGCTTACGAGTGCGGCAACGAGCCCATCGGTGATGCCCGCCATCGCTTTCCCGTCAAGTTTTATGTCATCGCCATGCTTTTCATCGTCTTTGACATTGAAGTCGTGTTTTTCTACCCGTGGGCGGTCGTCTATCGGGAGTTAGGGTCGCTGGCGCTAACGGCGATGGCAGTGTTTTTGGGCATTTTGGTCGTCGGCTACATCTACCTTTTGCGCACGGGCGCCTTTGAGTGGGAATGGTGGGAACGGGAGCGTTTGCCTGAGGAAGTTGCTTTGCCCGCAGAGCGCCCCGCCGAACTGGTGGAAGTCCGTGAACCATCCGCTGTCCTCGCAGGAGGCGAGAACCGATGAAAGTCAGCATCGTCAAGACGACCATTGACGGGCGAGAGTTAGTCATCGCCCCACCTGCCCAAGCAACGGGCGAAGTGTTGGAAGATGAAGGCGTGGACGAAGAGATGAAGCAAATCATCGGACGCAATGTGTTGCTGGCGAAGTTGGAGGAGTTTCTGCGGGTGAATCCCGTTCAAGCCCTCATCAACTGGGCGCGGGCGAATTCGCTTTGGCCAGCCACTTTCGGGTTGGCTTGCTGCGCCATTGAGATGATGGCGATGGTGGCATCCCGCAACGATGTGGCGCGGTTTGGCGCCGAAGTTTTTCGGGGTTCGCCCCGCCAAGCGGATTTGATGATCGTCGCCGGGCGTTGCTCATGGAAGATGGCGCCTGTCCTCAAACGCATCTACGACCAAATGCCCAACCCTAAGTGGGTCATTGCGATGGGCACTTGCGCTTCCTGTGGCGGTGTCTTCCAGAACTATGCCATCGTGCAAGGCGTGGACATGATCGTGCCAGTGGATGTTTACATCGCTGGCTGCCCGCCCCGCCCTGAAGCCGTCATTGACGGCATCTTGAAGTTGCAAGAGAAAATCAAGCGAGA
>Ga0209289_100588_pt1 | contig 17890 bp, 7 predicted proteins | sample GXS110809BmetaG_FD_184121 | JGI IMG/M metagenome (GOLD analysis project Ga0209289, IMG submission 184121) | Hot spring microbial communities from Gongxiaoshe hot spring, China to study Microbial Dark Matter (Phase II) - GXS 110809B (SPAdes)... ...
CGTGTACTCTTATCAGAACCTCAAGGAGGGGGTAGAACATCCAACAGTGCCAATCGTCGGCGGGGACGCCGACGCTACGCGAAGCCGTTCGTAGCGTCGGCGTCCCGCCGACGACGCACTCGAAAACCCAATCGGTATTATTTACACTATCGAGGAATGTCTATGGCGCGGCGAAATGGGCAAGAGGGGTGTTCTATGTTCGTGTATGCTCTTTTAGGGTTCGTGGGAGGTGCAATTGGTGGATGGCTCACATCGCTCTTTTTAGATGGCAGCGGATTTTGGATTCACCTCTCAGGAGCCATAGGAGGAGCGGTTAGTGGTCTGATTGTGTATAAAATATATCGTGACCAATTATCGTCATTAGGGCAAGGAGAAAATGGTAAGCCCCCCGCCGAATGACAGGGGGCTTTGGGTCGCAGCCTTTCAGCGTCCGTGCCAATCACTTAGCGATGCGTCGCGCGCCGACATAACGCTGTTTGTAATAGCCTGAGTTGAGCGTGTCGATGCGCACGCGCCCCCGCGAGCTGGAAGCATGCACAAACTTGCCGTCGCCGATATAGATGCCCACATGCGAGATTCGTCGCCCGCGCGTGCGGAAGAAGACGAGGTCGCCCGGTTGGAGTTCGCTGCGGGAGATGGCTCTACCGTGGCGATACTGCGCGGAGGCGCTGTGAGGCAAGCTAATGCCGTGCTGCCGATAGATGTAGGAGGTGAAGCCCGAGCAGTCGAAGCCGCGCGAGCTGCTGCCGCCGTAGCGGTAGCGCACGCCGAGATACCCCAGAGCGCGGCGCACCGCGCTGGGCGTCTCGCCCGACACACGGGCGGCGATTTCAGCGCGCGATGGGTTGCGGCTCGCCACGCTCGTCGCAGAGGACTTCGCCTGCTGTGCATGTTTCGCAGTAGACGCTCTCGCTACTTGCTTCGTTTGAGGCGGCTTCGTCGGACTGAGGTACTGGCTCAGCACCCAGCCCGTGCGTCCGTCCTGGAGCCGAACGCGGCTCCAGTCGCCCTGACGCCCCAGCACCTGCGCCTTCGTCCAGCGATCCACAATCGTGACTCGCTTCGCGCTCGTGCTGGGCGCGTTGCGGATGTTGATGCGGTCCTTGTTAATCTCCGCCCAGCCGGATGCGGGGGAACCCGACTGCGCCGAAGACCTCCTTTGAGACGCTGCGCTGCCCTTAACGGGGATTTTAATCTTGTCGCCAATCTGCAGCGCGTGGGGGTTGCGCAGATTGTTGACCTTCATCAGGTCGGGCAAGCGCAAGCCGTGCTTGTGGGCGATGGTGTACAGCGAATCGCCCGGTTTAACCGTGTAAGTGATCGTTTGCTGCGCCGAGGCTGCGACGATCAGGCTCACGAGCGGGGCTATCAACCCCAAGCGTACTATGTTGACCATAGTCTCCCTCCTTGGTGATAGTCTCGCGCCATGCGACCTCGGTCGCAAAGCGGGGGGAGTATACCCGTTTTATCAGGGGGGAGTCAACCCCGTGCGCAGGGTGTTAGAACCCATGCGTTATCCCTTATAGTAGGAGGTACAATTCCGCCATGCGGCGTGGGGTCTGGCTGCTGGCGATTTTAGGCACGCTCGGCGGCGTGGGGGTCTGGTGGACGACGCGCAACGCAATCCGAATCGAGCGGTTCGACGCCCAGCAGTTCGCGCAGATGCGCGAGTCGGAGCGGGCGGAATGGCTCATTCGGCAATCGCTGGCGCGCAGCAAGGGGTTCAGCCCCTTCTCGGAGTGGTGGGCGCAGTGGCTCCCCAGCCGCCGCGCCGCGCTCACCCCACTCAACGGGATGCAGGTACGCATGCTGGCGGAAGTCTGCCTGAAATACGATTTGCCTCACTTGCTGAATCGGCTCCCCGCCTACAGCGAGAACGAGAAGGCGAGGGAGCTTGTCCGCCTCTATCGTGCGCTCTGGCATGCCCAGAAGAGCGACCCGCGACGCGCTCTGCACGAAGTTGGCTCGATTCGGGCGCGTGAGACGCGCGCCCTTGCGCTCGCGCGGATGGGGGCGATTTACCAGCAAGGAGGCGAAACTGAACCGCATCGCGCTCGCTTACGCCGTCAACGGCGACTATGAGCAGGCAATTCAGACCGCGCTGATGCAGTCTCGGGTAGAGCAACAACGCGACGACCTGGTCCGAATCGCCAACGCGCTGACGAGGCAGCCGTAATTTACTCGCGTCTCACCGCCCCCCTTGACAGAGGCAGGGGGCTTGAGGTATACTATCAGACTGGGCAAATTTGCGCCTGTGGAGGGTAATTTATGCGGATTGTGCGACACAGCCGAAAGCGCATTCGTGAAATCTTAGAGCCGCCGAACCTGATCGAAATCCAATACAACTCCTACCGCTGGTTTTTAGAAGAAGGACTGAAGGAACTGTTTCAAACCTTTTCACCGATTTACGACCTGACGGGCAACTACTTTATTGAATTTGGCGACTACTGTCTGGGCGAGCCGAAATACTCAGTGGACGAGTGTCGCGAGCGCGAAATCACCTTCGACGCGCCGCTGCGCGTGAAGGTGCGTTTCGGCAAGCGCGATGGGGAGGTGCAGGAGAGCGAGATTTATCTGGGCGACCTGCCGCTGATGACCGAAGGCGGCACTTTCATCGTAAACGGGCGCGAGCGCGTGATTATCAGCCAGCTGAACCGCACGCCGGGAATCCATTTCCCGTCGCCGTTCCTCTCCAGCACGGGGCGCGAGATGATGGCGCGCACTTTCGGCAAAGTGCTGCAAATGCAGATTATCCCCGCCGAGGGGCCGTGGCTGGACGGCGGCACGGATCCGCAGAATGTAATCCGCCTGAAGGTTCACCAATCGAAGCAACTGCCGATTACGCAGATTATCAAGGCGTTCGCGGCGTATGAGGAAGCCCGCGTGCCCGCCGAACTGGAGCTGGAGCGCGCCGTCGGCTGGCGCATGCTGCAGGATGTGGAGTACGAGGGCAAAACGCTGCTGCAAACGGGCGATGTGCTGACCTTTGACCTGCTGGAGAACCTGCCAGAGGGGGCGCGCACGCTGCGCGTGAAGTGCGAGCCGCCCTATGACCCCGTGCTGGGACTGACCAACGACGCCATCGCCGCGATGTTCGGACGCCCCCGCGAGCGACGCGAAATCCCGCGCGAGTTGACCCTCCACGCGCCCAAGGAAAGCGACCTCGTGGGCAAAACCGCCGCAGAGACGATTACCAACGCGAAGGGCAAGCCCATCATTCAAGAGGGCGAGGTGTTCGACGAAAAGACCGCCAAACAGATTGCCAAGCTCAAGCTGCCTGAAGTGCGCGTGCGCTTTATCGAGGTGCAGGGCGGCGATATGGAGCTGCCCCCACTGCTCAAAGCGACGCTCGAAGCCGACTCGACAGCAGACTCGCGCGAGGCGGTGCTGGACTTCTACCGCCGAATGCGCCCGGGCGACCCCGCCGTCGAGGAGAATGTGCGCAACCTGTTCTACGGGCTGGTGTTGGATCCCCGCCGCTACGATTTGGGGCGCGTGGGACGATATCAGATTACGCGCAAACTCCGCCACGGTATCCCGCTCGATGTGCGTCGCCTGACTGTGCCCGATTTGATTCTCGCGCTGCGCCACCTGCTGGAGATGGCGGAAGATAAACACGAATACGAGGACACCGACCACCTGGCAAACAAGCGCGTGCGCTCCGTCGGCGAGCTGCTGCAGGCGCACCTGCGCGCGGCGTTTCTGAAATTAGAGAAAACCGCCCGCGAGAAGATGACCGCCGCCGAGGATGTGTCGCAGATTCTGCCGAATGTGGTGCTGAGCGTCAAACCTGTCACGGGCGCGCTGCAATCGTTCTTCGCCACGAACCCGCTTTCAACCTTTATGGATCAGACCAACCCGCTGGCGGAGCTGGCGAACAAGCGCCGCCTGTCGGTGCTGGGACCAGGCGGCTTGAACCGCCAGAGCATCCCGCCGCAGGTGCGCAACATCACGCCCTCGCAGTACGGGCGCATCTGCCCCATCGAGACCCCCGAAGGGCAGAACATCGGTCTCGTGACCCAGATGACGCTGTACGCCTATGTGGACGAGTTCGGTTTCCTGCGCACGCCGTACCGCATCGTGCGCGACGGTAAAGTGACCGACGAGGTGGCGTACCTGCCCGCCGACGAGGATGAGAGCGCGTACATCGCCCCCGCCGATACCCCGCTCGACGAGAACGGCTACCTGCCCGAAACCGTGCAGGTGCGCTGGCGCGACGAGTACCCCATCGTGCCGCGCGAACAGGTGCAGTATATGGATGTAAACCCGGCGCAGGTGTTCTCCGTCTCGGCGACGATGATTGCCTTTCTGGAACACGACGACGCGGGACGCGCGCTGATGGGATCCAACATGCAGCGTCAGGGCGTGCCGCTGGTGAACCCCGAAGCGCCGCTGGTGTTCACCGGCGTGGAACGGCACGCGGCCAAATACGCACAAAGCCTGATTACCGCCCGCGCCACAGGGCGCGTGAAGTATGTTTCCGCTACTGAAATTCGCATCGAACGCGAGGACAACGGCGAACTCGAAGTCTATCGCCTGCCCCATCTCGTGCAGTCGAACAAGGGCACTTGTTTCACCTTCCTGCCAAAGGTGAAGGTTGGACAGCGCGTGCGCGCAGGCGACATCATCGCGGACGGACCCTCCACTGAGAACGGGGAACTCGCGCTGGGGCGCAACATCCTCGTGGCGTTCCTGCCCGCTGGCGGCTACAACTACGAGGACGCCGTGTTCGTCTCGCAACGCCTGCTGTACGACGATACCTACACCAGCATCCACCTGGAGAGCCATCAGACCGACGCGACGGAGACCAAGCTCGGTCCTGAAGAGATCACCAACGACATTCCGAATGTCGGCGAGGAGGCGCGGCGCGACCTCGATGAGAATGGCATCATCCGCATCGGCGCGGAGGTTAAACCCGACGATATCCTCGTGGGCAAAATCCAGCCGAAGGGGCAGACCGAGGGCACGACGGAGCAGAAACTGGTGCGCATCATCTTCGGCGGCAAGGCGGAGGAGATGCGCGATGTGTCGCTGCGCCTGCCTCACGGCGAGCGCGGCTATGTGGTGCGCGTCACGCAGTTCGCTCGCTTCAAGTACGAGTGCGAGAGCTGTAAGAGCCTGTTCTATCGCTCCAAGCCGCTGGAGTCCAAAACCTGCCCGCGCTGCCACGGGACGCTGCGTCAGCTGGAAGAGGACGAACTGCCGCCGAGCGTGAACCATCGCGTGCGCGTGACGGTCGCCACCCGCCGCCCGCTTACCGAAGGCGACAAAATGGCAGGGCGACACGGCAACAAGGGCGTGATTTCGAAGATTCAGCCGGTGGAGGATATGCCGTTCCTGATGGACGGCACGCCCATCGATATCGTGCTGAACCCCCTCGGCGTGCCCTCGCGCATGAACATCGGGCAGATTCTGGAGTTCCACCTGGGGCTGGTTGCCAAAGAGCTAGGCGTGCGCTTCCAGACGCCTGTGTTCCAAAGCTCCACGCCTGAAGAGATTAAGCAGGAGATGCGCTACTTAGCTGACCGCCTGCGTCGCAAGGCGTTGCGCATCCTGCTGGATCACGAACTCCGTCTGCATGACGAGGCGGGCAAACCTGTGGAGTGGGGCTACCGCGCGACCTTTGACGACGCGATGGAAGCCGTGCGCGCCGCGCTCGAAAACGCACCCGAATCGGAGCGCAAGCGCATCGCCAGCCGACTTGCCTTCGCCGACAAAAAGACGCCCAGCGTCGACGCGCTCGTGGAGGCGATTCGCCAGCGCGCGATTGACCGCGCGGGCTTCGACCCCGAAACTGGCAAGGTCATCCTGCGCGACGGGCGCACTGGCGAGCCGTTCGGCAACCCCGTCGCCGTGGGCTACCTCTATATCCTGAAACTCGAACACCTCGCGGAGGAGAAAATCCACGCCCGCTCCATCGGACCCTACTCGCTGGTTACGCAGCAGCCGCTGGGCGGCAAGGCGCAGTTCGGCGGGCAGCGACTCGGCGAGATGGAGGTCTGGGCGCTCGAAGCCTACGGCGCAGCCCATACCCTGCAGGAGATGCTCACCATCAAGTCGGACGATGTGAACGGGCGCATCCACACCTTCGAGGCGATTATCAAAGGCGCGCCCGTGATCCAGCCCTCCGTGCCCGAATCGTTCAAGATTCTGGTCAACGAGCTGCGCGCGCTCGGACTCAAAGTGCAAATCATCGACGAGAACGATGTGGCGCACGACCTGCGCAGCCTCGAAGAACTCGACACGATTGATGAACCCAAACCCAAGACGCTGCTGGACGAACTGCCCGCCAGCGCGCTGATTGACAGCAACGCATGAGGTGAAACTCTATGGCGGACATCTCGCGAATCAAGGCGCTCAAAATCGGACTCGCGTCGCCCGACGATATTCGGGCGTGGTCGTTCGGCGAGGTCAAAAAGCCCGAAACGATTAACTACCGCACATTCAAGCCTGAACGCGACGGGCTGTTCTGTGAACGCATTTTCGGACCCACGCGCGACTGGGAATGCTCCTGCGGACGCTATAAGCGCGTGAAGAACAAGGGCATCCGCTGTGAGCGGTGCGGCGTGGAGGTCACTCGCGCCCGCGTGCGCCGCGAGCGTATGGGGCACATCGAACTCGCCGCGCCCGTGTGCCACCTGTGGTATCTCAAGGGGCAGCCGCCCAGCCCGCTCGGACTGCTCCTTGACATCTCCCCGCGCCAGCTGGAGAAGGTCATCTACTTCACGAACTACATGGTCATCGATATCGACCGCGCCGCCATCGAGCAGAACCTGGGCGACCTGCAGCGGATGGTCGAGGAAGAGAAGCGCAACTTCGACGAGGAAATCGAGCGCGTATTTAAAGAACTGGACGCGCGGCTGGAGCGCGAGCTGGAAGAGGGACGCGAGACGCTTACCGAGCAGCAAATCGCCGAGCGCGTGCGGATGTACGAGAGCCGCAAGGAGAGCGAACGCCGCGAGCGCGCCGCGATGCTGCAGGACATGGAGAAAGCCATCGAACGGCTCGCCAAACTCCAGCAATACGAACTGTTAGACGAGAGCGCGTGGCAAGGCATTGAGCAACTGCTGCTGGCGGGCGCACGCAAACTGCAGCGCGACCTGCGCCCCCTCGTGCGCGTTGGACAGGGCGCGGAAGCCATCCGCGAACTGCTCAAGCAGATTGACCTCGAAAAGCTCGACCGCGAGCTGCGCGAGGAGATTAGCAAGACGCAGGGCACGCGCCGCGCCCGCGCCATCAAACGGCTCGAAATCGTGGAGGCGTTCAAGAACAGCAAGACCCGCCCCGAGTGGATGATCCTCGAAGCCGTGCCCGTGCTGCCGCCTGAACTGCGTCCGATGGTGCAGCTCGACGGCGGACGCTTCGCCACGAGCGACCTCAACGACCTCTATCGGCGCATCGTGAACCGCAACAACCGATTGCGCAAGATTATGGAGATTCGCGCGCCCAAGAGCATTCTCAACTCCGAGAAGCGACTGCTGCAAGAGGCGGTGGACGCGCTCATCGACAACTCCAAACGCGCCAAGCCCGTCACCGGCACGGGCGGACGCCCGCTCAAATCGCTCTCCGATATGCTCAAGGGCAAGGAGGGGCGGTTCCGCAAGAACCTGCTCGGCAAGCGCGTGGACTATTCGGGACGCTCCGTGATTGTGGTGGGACCCAACCTGCAGCTCCACCAGTGCGGGCTGCCCAAAGAGATGGCGCTCGAGCTGTTCAAGCCGTTCGTGATGCAGCGGCTGATTCGCGACCAGCTGGCGAACAATGTCAAAAACGCCAAGAACGCCATCGACCGCCAGCAGCCTGAGGTGTGGAAAGCGCTGGAGGCGGTGATTAAGGAGCATCCGGTGCTGCTGAACCGCGCGCCGACGCTGCACCGACTCGGCATTCAGGCGTTCGAGCCGATTCTGGTAGAGGGCAAAGCGATTCAGCTCCACCCGCTGGTGTGCCACGCCTACAACGCCGACTTTGATGGCGACCAGATGGCGGTGCATGTGCCGCTGTCGTACCCGGCGCAGGCGGAAGCGCGCACGCTGATGCTCTCCACGCACAACCTGTTCAAGCCCGCTGACGGCTCGCCCGTCGTGTCGCCTCTGCAGGATATCGTGCTGGGCGCGTACTACCTCACGATGAACGACCCGCAGCATCAGGAAGAGGTGCGCTTCCACTTCGCGAACCCCGACGAGGCGCGACAGGCGTTCGAACGCGGCGAGGCGCGCCTGCACGAGCCGATTATGGTGCGACTCGTGCGCCCCGGCCACGAGGAGCCAGAGTTCACCCAGACCACCATCGGGCGACTCATCTTTCACGAGATTATGCCCGATGAGTTGCGCTATCACCCCGACTGGCTGAATGTGGTCTTCAATAAGAAGATGCTTTCAGCGGTGATTCGCGAGGTGTATCAGACCTGCGGGCACTCGCGCACCGTGCGCTTCCTGGACGACCTGAAAGCGCTCGGCTTCGAGTGGGGCTTGCGCGGCGGGATTACCTTCGCGTTGACCGATATGGCGGTGCCGCAACAGCGCGACGCCATCCTGCAGAAAGCCTCCGAAGAGGCGCGCCTCATCGACGAACTGTACGACCGCGGCGAGCTGACTCAAGACGAGAAACGCCAGCGCAAAATCGAACTCTGGCAGCGCGTGTACGACGAGGTGTCCAAAGTGATGCTCCAAGAGCTGCGCGACGACAACCCGCTGTTCATTATCACCGATTCGGGCGCGCGCGGCTCCACCAAGCAGCTGGCGCAGCTGGTCGGCATGCGCGGCTTGATGATGGGCGGGTTCGACTTTCGTTCGGGCGGCGAGCGCCTCGTGGAGGAGCTGCCAGTGCAGCACAATTTCCAGGAGGGGCTGACCACGCTCGAATACTTCGTATCGGGCTACGGCGCACGGCGCGGACTGGCAAGCACAGCGTTGCTCACGGCGAACGCGGGCTACCTCACGCGCCGAATGTGCGATGTCGCGCAGGATGTCGTCGTGCGCATCCACGACTGCAACACGCCCGAAGGTATCGTGGTCAGCCGTATCGAGCGCGAGGGCGACCTGATCGAGACGCTCTTCCAGCGCATTCGCGGGCGCACCGCGCGACGCGACCTACATCACCCCATCACAGGCGAACTGCTCGTGCACGAGAACGAGATTATCTCGGAGGATGTGGCGACCAAAATCGACGCGCTGGCGCAGGCGACGGAGCAGTTCACCCAGACCCTGCGTGAACTCGCCGCGAAAGACGAGGGCGAGCTGTTCACCCCTGAAGATGACCAGCCCTTGAAAGACCCCATCACGGGCGAATCGCTGCTGGAACCGTATGACATGATTGAGCCAGCGGTGATCGACCGCCTGCATGCGCGGCGCGACGAGATTCACGCGCTCTGGGAGAAGGCAGGCTTCGAGTGGGTCGAGCATGACCGTGTGGGCGTACCTATCCGCTCGCCGCTCACATGCAACGCGCGGCTCGGCGTGTGCGCCAAGTGCTACGGTCTCGATATGGGCACGCTGCGCCCTGTCGAACTCGGTACAGCGGTCGGCATCATCGCCGCGGAGTCCATCGGCGAGCCGGGCACGCAGCTCACCATGCGCGTGTTCCACACGGGCGGTGTGGCGGGCGCAGGACAGCAAATCGCCGGCTTCAAGTTCGGCGGCGCGCGCACCCTCGCCGCTACCGAACTCGAAGAGCGCGGCGAAATCCAGGAAGTCATCGACCTCGGACGCGACCAGAAGCATGTGCTGCTCGAGGTCGCCTCGAACCTGCTCGGCAAGCCTGCGCCCCTGTTCGCGGCTGAGGAGACGACAACGGGCGAAGGTGAAGAGAAACTCGAGAAGCGCACACGCGACTCGCTGCGCAAACTCGCCAAACTGCAGGAGCCGCCCAACACGGGCATCAACCGCGTGGAGGAGCTGTTCGAAGCCCGCAAGCCCAAAGGCGAGGCGATTACCGTCGACTACGAAGGCGAAGTGGTGGACATCGTCCGCCGACGCGGAGGACGATGGGTCATCATCAAAGCCACCCTGCCCGTTGGCGAGCTGCTTGTGGGCAAGATGAGCCTCGAAAATGTCGAAGACCCCAGCACAGGAATCATCATCCTGAACGAGCTGGAGGAAATCCGCTCCGTGCATGTGAACCGCCTGCTGGAAGCGGGGATTGAGCGCGTGACGGTGCTGGACGCTGTGCTGGTGCCGCCGCTCGGCTCGCTGGAGGTGGTCAAGGGCGATATCGTGTTGCCCGGCGACCGCCTGACGCCGGGTCCGCTGAACCCGCACGAGCTGCTGCGCCTGCGCGGCGTGCGCGGCGTGCAGGAGTACCTGATTCAGGAGATTCAGGCGGTCTACAAGGCGCAGGGCGTGGACATCGACGACAAGCACCTTGAGATTATCATCCGCCAGATGCTGCGCAAGCGGCGCATCATCGATCCTGGCGACGCCTACTTCCTGCCGGGTCAGACCGTCGACCGCTTCGTGTTCGAGGAGACGAACCAGAAGATTATCGCAGAGGGCGGACGCCCCGCGACCGCCGAGTGGGTGTTGCTGGGCGTCTCGGAAGCGGCGCAGCAGACCGAGTCGTTCCTCTCTGCCGCCTCGTTCCAACGCACGGTCAAGGCGCTCACCGAAGCCGCCGTGCGCGGTAAGGTGGACGAACTCGTCGGCTTGAAGGAGAATGTGATTATCGGGCGGCTGATCCCGGCAGGTACGGGCTATGTGAAGCCGCGCTTCCAGCCGAAGTTCGAATGGGGCGCCCGCGCCGCCGAAGCCGTCGTGGAGACCCGCCAGCCGACGCTGGAAACCCTCTTCGCCGAGGAACTTACCCAAGGGAACGGCGACTCGACGGAAGCAGAGGCGCAACTCGCTCTGTCTGAACCGTCGTCTGAAACGCCTGTGGGAAGCGAAGCGCAACCAACGCTCGCCGATTCAGGCGACGACGCGCCCAAGTCCAAACGCGGGCGTAAGAAGGCAAGCGAGGCGCAGGAATAAGGCGGTAAAGTGAGGCAAACCGTAGCCCTCACCCGCTGTCCCCCTCTCCCGCGGCGCGGGAGGGGGGGGAAGCTGATAAGGGCGCAACGCTTGGGTTCAACTCGGCTGTCCCAGCGACCGATCTGGCTCCCTCGACCGCCTGCCCTCCTCCGTGAGGTTCCCCCTGCTACGCGAGGGGAACCGAACCCTGCTCGGTTCCCCCTACGCAGTAGGGGGAACCTTAAGGAGGGGGTTCTTATACCGATCGAGAGTTCAAGTAGTCCAAATCGTCGGCGGGACGCCAACGCTACGCGACGCGCGTTCGTAGCGTCGGCGTCCCGCCGACGATGCACTTGAAAACCCATCTGGTATTAGAAAACAGGTCTACTACGCTCAGGTTGAGGGAGAGCGTTGTACCCTTAATCTGCACCCCCCTGCCTCCTCTTCCAAAAGGAGCGAGGGAATCCCCTGAGGCGCGTGGGTGTCAGGCTCCCCTCTCCCACGCCGCGGGAGAGGGGTTGGGGGTGAGGGCAAAAACAGCGGGCGCGTCCCTCAAGGAGGTTTTACGGCACTTGAAACCCCGATTGGTGGCATAAGCGCCTCAAAGACGAAACCACCCTCAGCACAACTTTGCAAACTTATGCTTCCCCACGCGGAGCAGCCTACCCCGCAGCGCGTCGGCGGGGAAGGTCGCGTTCGGGTCGCTCACGCGCTCCCCGTCTAACTCCACGCCGCCGCCCTGAATCAGCCGTCGCGCCTCCGAGTTGCTGCTCGCGTAGCCAATCCCTGCAATCAGCGCGGGGAGCAACACTGTGCCGTCTTCCCGAATGAGATTCGCAGGGATTGCCACTTCGGGGGCTTCCGTCGGCGCTTGCCGTTGCGAGAAGATGCGCATGAAGTTCTCGTCGGCGTGTTCGGCGGCGTCGCGCGAGTGATAGAGGCTCACAATCTCGCGGGCGAGGCGACGCTTCACATCGCGCGGGTTCACGCGCCCCGACTGCCAGTCGCGCTCCAGCGCTTGCACCTCCTCCAGCGGCACATCGGTACATAAAATAAAGTAGTGCGTCATCAGCGCGTCGGGCAGACTCATCACCTTGCCGAACATCTGGTCGGGCGGCTCGTTAATCCCGATGTAGTTGCCCAGCGACTGGCTCATCTTCTCCTTGCCGTCCAGCCCGATTAGCAGGGGCATCAGGAACACCACCTGCGGCTCCTGTCCGAACTCGCGTTGCAAATCGCGTCCCACGAGGTTGTTGAACCGCTGGTCGCTGCCGCCCAGCTCCACATCGGCTTCAATCGCCACCGAGTCGTAGCCCTGACAGAGGGGGTAGAGAATCTCATGCATACCCAGCGGCAGGTTCTGGGCGAGGCGGTTCGCGAAGTCCTCGCGCTCCAGAATTCGGGCGACCGTGTATTTGCTCGCGAGTTGAATCACCTCTGCGAAGCTCATCTTGCCGAGCCAATCGGCGTTGTAGTAGACTTCGGTGCGTTCGGGGTCTAAGATGCGGAACAGCTGGGGCTTGAGCCGTTCCACATAGCCCATTACTTCCTCACGGCTGAGCTGGCGTCGGGTTTTGGATTTGCCTGTGGGGTCGCCAATCATCGCCGTAAAATCGCCCACAATCAGGCAGGCGGTGTGTCCGAAGTCCTGAAACTGGCGCAGTTTGCGCAGCACGACCGCCCAGCCTAAATGCACATCGGGCGCGGTCGGGTCGATGCCGAGTTTGACGCGCAGGGGCTTGCCGCGCGCAAGTTTGGCTTTCAGCTCCGCTTCCGTGATGATGTCGTCTGCGCCGCGCCGGAGTACCGCGAGCTGTTTCTCAATCGCCTCCATCAGGGGGCTATTGTACCTGAAGCAGGGGCTTGGTCTGTACGCCTGAGTGGGCAAGGTACAATTCCAAGCGATGCGACTGGGCATTTTCAAGGACTGGCTGAACAAAGTGGGGCAGGTGTTCTCACGGCGCGGCGTCGATGAAGAGTTGCTCGAGGAACTCGAAGAGACGCTGATTACCGCTGATATGAATGTGAACGCCGTGCAGGAGATTCTGGACGCGCTGCGTGCGGAGGCGAAGGCGCAACGCCTGCGCGAGGAAGAAGATGTCCGCGCGTGCCTGCGCGCGATGCTCAAGAGCTGGCTGGGCGAGCCTGCGCCGCTGGTCGTCAGCCCGACGCCCCCGACCGTGTACCTGTTCGTGGGCGTGAACGGCGTGGGCAAAACGACCAGCATCGCGAAAGTGGGACACATGTTGCAGCAACAGGGCAGGCGCGTGCTGTTGGCGGCAGGCGACACCTTCCGCGCCGCCGCGATCGACCAGCTGCAAATCTGGGCAGACCGTCTGGGCTGTGAGATTGTGAAGCACAAAGAGGGCGCAGATCCCTCGGCGGTGGTGTTCGACGCGATTCAGGCGGCGCGGGCGCGCGGGATCGACTATGTGCTTGCCGACACGGCAGGGCGCCAGCACACGCACGCCCGCCTGATGGAGGAACTGAAAAAGGTTTACCGCGTGTCTGAGAAGGCGTTGGGGCGCGCGCCGGATGAGGTGTTGCTCGTGCTGGATGCTGTCGCAGGGCAGAACGCGATTCGTCAGGCGGAAGAGTTCGCCCGCGCCCTGCCGATAACGGGAATCGTGCTGACCAAGCTGGACAGCACCAGCCGCGGCGGGGCGATTCTGACCGTGCGCAAGGAGCTGAACATCCCCATCAAACTAATCGGGCTGGGCGAGAAAGCCGACCAGATTGCGCCGTTCGACCCCGACGCGTTCGTGGAGGGCTTGCTGCGAGCGGAGTGAACCGCCCGCAGCGGCTGATTCTGGGCGTTTCAGGTCGATAACTAAATCGCCGCGCCTTCGGTGTAGGTTCCGTACACCTCCTTGAGCGCGTTCACCATTTCGCCGAGCGTCGCGTAGGCTTTGATGGCGTTGAGGATTGGAACCATCAGGTTCTCCTCGCGGCGCGCGGCGGCGACGAGGTCGTTCAACGCCTGCGTAACTGCCCGATTATCCCGTCGGCGGCGTAGGTCAGCAAGGCGTTTGACCTGCTTCTCGTGCGCCTCATGCTCGATTTTCAGGATGCGGAACGGAATCGGCTCCTCGTCCATCTGATACTCGTTGACGCCGACCCAGATGAAGTCGCGCTCTTCCACGCGCTGCTGGAATCGGTACGCGGCGTCGGCGATTTCCTGCTGGAAGAAGCCGCTTTTAATCGCGGGAATGACGCCGCCCTCTTCTTCGATGCGACGGAAGTATTCCCGCGCGCCCTCTTCCATCTTGTCGGTCATCCACTCCACAAAGTACGAGCCGCCCAGCGGATCCACTGTGTTCGCCACGCCCGACTCGTGCGCAATCACCTGCTGCGTGCGCAGCGAGAGCAGCACAGCTTCCTCCGTCGGCAACGCCCACGCCTCATCGAACGAGTTCACATGGAGCGACTGCGTGCCGCCCAACACCGCCGCCAGCGCCTCAATCGTGGAGCGCATCAGGTTCACATACGGCTGCTGCATCGTGAGCGAGACGCCCGCGGTCTGCGTGTGGAACCTGAGCCACCACGAGCGCGGGTTCTTCGCGCCGAAGGTCTCGCGCATCTCGCGCGCCCAGATGCGTCGCGCCGCACGATACTTGCCAATCTCCTCGAAAAAGTCGATATGCGCATTGAAGAAGAACGAAAACTTCGGCGCGAAGTCGTCGATGTCCAGCCCGCGATCGAGACACCAGCGCACATATTCGAATCCGTCGGCGAGCGTGAACGCGAGTTCCTGCACGGCGGTCGCGCCCGCCTCGCGAATGTGATAGCCGCTCACGCTAATCGGATGCCACTTCGGCACATAGTGCGTGGCGAACTCGATGGTGTCCACGATGAGTTTCATATGCGGCTCTGGCGGGTAGACCCACTCTTTCTGCGCGATGAACTCTTTGAGGATGTCGTTCTGAATCGTGCCCGAAAGCTTCTCCAGCGGGATGCCGCGCTTCTCCGCCACTGCCAGATACATGCCCCAAATCATTATCGCAGGGGCGTTGATGGTCATCGAGGTTGTGATGTTCGCCAAATCGATGCCGTCGAACAGAATCTCCATATCTTCCAGCGAGGCGACGCTCACGCCGCACTTGCCCACCTCGCCTTCCGCTTCGGGGTCGTCGGGATCCACGCCCATCAGCGTCGGCAGGTCGAACGCCACCGACAGTCCTGTCTGCCCCTGCTCAATCAGATACTTATACCGCTGGTTGGTCTCTTCAGGCGTGGCGAAGCCTGAAAACTGGCGCACGGTCCAGAGTTTTGTGCGGTAGCCCGTTTCGTATAGCCCGCGCGTGAAGGGGTACTCGCCAGGGTTGCCCAAATCGTGCTGATAGTCTAAATGCGCGATATCTTGGGGCGTGTAGAAACGCTTGATTTCGATACCTGAGAGCGATTCGAACCGCTGCTTCCGTTCCGTGATCGTGTGCTGGCTCATCGTTGCGCCTCCGTTAATATTATAGCCTACGCACCTGCCTGATTAACCTCTCTTCCTTCCCTCACCGTTGGCGTGCGGGGGGCAAGTATACTTGCCCCGATCTCCACTCGGAATGATACCAACTGATGTTTCAAGTAGTGTAAGTCGTCGGCGGGGACGCCGACGCTACGCGAAGCGCGTTCGTAGCGTCGGCGTCCCCGCCGACGATTTGCATTCCTTGAACGCGCGATTGATATGACAGGGCTGATTGCGCGAAAAGGGGCTTGTCATTCCGAGCCGAAGGCGCGGGAGGGCGCCTTAGGGAGCAACTTGGGTTAGCTCTTATGTTCATCGCTTCCGCTGCTTCTTAATCTCCAGCAGGCGGCTGGTGGTGTCTGCAGGCGCGGTAGTTGGGGCAGTTTGTCTGGGCGGGGGCGCGCTGGTGGTTGCAGGCTCGTCGGCAGGCGCGGAAGCGGCGACGGGCGTGGGCTTCGGTTGCGTCGGTGCGCCGTCGGGTTCGGCGCGGCGGGTTCCTGCGCGGGCTTTGACGCCCAGCAGGCGCGCGGTTGCCTGCGGTTGGGGCGCAGGGCGACGCCCACGCACGCCGCCAAATAGCTTTTCAGGCAACCGCCGAAGCAGCTCTGCCCATTCCGCCAGCGGTATCACCACACGCCGCACAGTGATGTCTACCAGCAACAGCGCGAGCGCAAGCCACAGGAAGCTGCGCCACAAATCACGCACCGAGCGCCCCTCTTTGGCAACAGGGCGGAACGCCTCGGCGGGCTGGGGGTTTACCTTGCCCCCCGTCGTCTCGGCGATGCGCGTGAGCAGCGGCAGGTTCGCTCGTGTGAAGCGGTACTCGCTGGGGTAGGGAATGGCGAAACCCGTCGTGTTCGTGCGCACCGTGCCGTCGGGGTCTTTTTCAACTACTGTGAGCGTGTAGTCGCCCACGCCGCGCGCGGGGAACCGTCCGACATAGCGCCCCGGCGCTTCCTGCTGCAGGGTAATCGTCATGCCTTCACCCGTCGGCATACCGATCCGCACTTCGGGCTGCAGGAAGTTAATCGGCTCGCCCTGCGGGGTGAAGGCTTGCATCTCCACGACCGCTTGCCCCCCCTCAAGGCGCACGGTGGTCTGGTAGTCCTGCTTGCCCCCCTTGCGCAGGATGGAGCGGGTGAGCTGCGTCCAGAACGGCGCGAACTCGCTCCAGCCGACCCAGCGTTGCGCCCATTTCGGCTTGGCGTCGGAGGTAAAGGCAAGCGACTGCCCCAAACCGTATTGCCACACGGCGAGCAGCGGGTCGTCTTTGTGGGTGCGCATCAGCGTGCGGGCGAGCGGGCGATCGGAGACGAGGTCATACGCCAGCAGCGGGGGCGTGCTGCGCCAGTCAATGCCCTGCAGTATCTCCTCGCCTGCGCTCACTTTCGGGATGAACGCGCCCTCCTCAATCGCTGAGCGGGTCATCAACGCCACATCGGCGGTAAACAGGCGCGGCAAGTCGCGCGCCCGCTCCGTCAGATAAAAATTGCCCCCCGCCACACGCGAGAGTTGTTGCAGGAACCCCACATCTTTGCCCCTGCCCAGCGAGACCACCGACATCGTGATGCCCATGTTGCGCATCCGCGCAGCAATCTGGAAACAGCCGTCCTGCTCGTCGCAGTCGTCGCCGTCGGCGAGCAGGATTACATGGCGCGTGGTGGTCTGAATGGGCATCAGCGCGCTCTCGGCGAACAGCAGTGACGGACGCACATAGATGCCGCCGCCCCCTGCGTACATCCGCGACACCTGCGCAATCACCGAGTCGCGGTTCGCCGCTTTCTGGATCGGCGCGAGCCAGTCGACCCCAGTGCCGCTCACAATCACGCCGAACTGATCCTGCGGGCGCAACATCTTGAGCGTCTCGATGGCGGCTTTCGCGGCGAGCTGAATCTTCTGGATGCCGTCCTCCTCCACGCCCATACTGCCCGAAATGTCCACGATAATCACCACCGTGGCAGGCGGGAACACCTTGCGCTGGCGCACATCCAAATCGACGGGCAACATCTCGGCGATAGGGGTTTCGTAATACCCGCCGGGCAGGAACGAGTTCTCGCCGCCAATCATTGCGAAGCCGATGCCCGTGTCGCGCACTGCGCTCTGCATGGCGAGCATCATCTGGGGACTGAGCGCAACGGCGGGGAAATCGTGCAACAGAATCGCGTCATAGTTCTGCAGCTCTTCGGCGCGGGCGGGGAAGGTGTTCGCGTTCACGCGCGTGACTTCGAAGTTGTTCGCGCGCAGGGCTTTTTCAAGGGCGCGGGTGGAGTCTGCGGGTCCGCCTTCCGCCAGCAGCACGCGCGGTTTGCCCCGCACGCGCACAAACGCCCTGCCGATATTGTTCCGCGCGTCGCCGTCGGGAGACGCCTCCAGCGACACGCGATACCGATGGAAGCCCTCTTTCTCCGTGCGCACAGGCACGACCACCACATTCTTGCCTGGCGTAAGCTTCACAGGCACGCGCTTCACAGGCTCGCCGTCGCGGTCA
>Ga0209289_100589_pt1 | contig 17855 bp, 11 predicted proteins | sample GXS110809BmetaG_FD_184121 | JGI IMG/M metagenome (GOLD analysis project Ga0209289, IMG submission 184121) | Hot spring microbial communities from Gongxiaoshe hot spring, China to study Microbial Dark Matter (Phase II) - GXS 110809B (SPAdes)... ...
AAACAAAAATTAACATTCATTTTTCTGATTGTATTCTTTATTTTTGTTTTTACATGATCAATTATCTCTGAATAATTTTGGTTAATATTATTTGTTATATATCTTGTGCTTAATCTTAATTTTATGATGAATTTTTCTAAAAATACATTTTCAATTATATCTTTGCCTATGAATACCTCTATTTCTGGCTTTAGGATTAGTGTAATATTAAAATTTTGGAAAAAGATGTTGTAAATTTGATTAAGATTGATTTGTTTTTTATCATCGTTGTTTGAGATAATGAAGATGTAGCATAAGTCGTGCCATTCTAAGGAGAATGTAGGAATCATATCACATTGCCCAATTTTGCTCTTTATTTCTTCAATTATCTTTTCAAAAATTTCGTCAACTTTTTGATTATTATTTGATGTATTGATTTTAAATTTTACGAAAATTAGTATTTTATCATTTATGTTTTCCAAATTTTTTTCAAGATTTTGTATGTTGGTAAAAGTTGTTAAATCGAAAGTTTCGCGAAAGTATTGGACTCCTTCCTCTATATGTATATTGTTTTTTTCAGCCTTTTCTTTTATGAACAAATTTAGAGAGGAGTAATATCCTATGCAGAATGCCATATTTTTTGCAGAAATAATTTGAAAAATATTTTTATCACTATTGTTGTTATTTTTATCACTATCATAGCGAATCCTATAATAATTAACTGATATTACTTTTTGATTAATAGCTTGATTTTTATCGATGTTTTTGTTTAGGTAATTTTTAAAGATATTTTCGTAAAATAAAAATACAAAATATCTACCTTCTCCTTCAATATCAAAAAAGGATTTATTTGTGATATCTATTGTATTTTCTTTGTTTGTTAATTCATTATACTTTTCTAATAATTTTTCGTAGAAAAAACAGAGATAATCAAAGTAAATGAAGTATAATTTGCTATTGTTTTTTATGATAAATAAATCTTTGAAAATTCCAGAGTGTTTTTTTATGAATTTGTTAATAATTCTCTCTGAGATGTAAAAAACTTTTTCTTCAAACGAAAAGATGTTTTGGTATCTAATATCAGATGAAAAAACATAATATAAGGATTTTAATAGTTCTATTATATCATCTTTTATTTTGTCTAATTTTAAGTGGTCTTCTTGTTTGAATAATTTTTTTATATTGTCATTTTTGCAAAAATGGGATGCGAAGGTTAATCTCAAAAACCAGCTTCTTGTTATTATTTGGTTATTTTCAGAATTTTCATCAAGCAAGAAAAGTTCAACGAATATAGGGACAAGGTATAGAACCCCAAAAACATTACATAGTAATGAATCAATTAGTATGTCTTCTATAGAATTAGGCACAATTCCAGAAAAATCGGTGTCAATTAAATAGTAGCTAATTGCGTGTCTTATAATATCTGAGTATTTTAGTAAATCTTCAAACATTTTGGGTAAATTTTCGTTTCTGCTAACTGAAATGGCTGAATGTATAATTTCATGAAGAAAGATTATCCATTTAAATCTTGTATAGGGTAGAAAATAGTCAGTGCTTACACATAGAACATAATTTCTATCCTGGATGTATTTATCAAAATTTATGCTTGAAAAAAAACTCCAAAAAAATAAACTTTGAATCTTATCAAATTGAATTTTACCAAATTTATCCTTGAATAATATTTTCATAATTTCTTCGCAAAATTCTTCTAAGAAAAAGTGTTTTTTTGTAGATTCTCTGAAACTACTTATTTTAGGACTTGGATAATAACTGTAGTAGCTTTCTAATACGTTAAAAATTTTCTTTTGCCAAAAATCAAGTTTTCTAACTATATTGGCTATTATTTCTCTGCTTTCTGAAATATTATCTATGATATAATATGTAAGACCATAATTATAAAAATTTTTTCCTTCTCTGAGATCTGATTTGAGCAAAAATAAGTGATTTTTTATCATTTTTTCCTTATTTTTGAGATTTTCTATTTCTTCTTCAACAGGTAGATAGTTTTTTAATTTGCCAAGCAGATATTCTAACTGTATTTTACTTGCTAAATTTTCACCCCAGTTATCTTTTTTTATTGTAAAAAAATCTAATATTTCCTTCAAATAATTTTTTTCTTGTTCAAGAAGATTTCTTTTATAGGTAATATCCGAAAGAATGAGGCTTAGAGATCTGTAGATTTTTTCCTTTATTACCATTATTTATTTCCAAAAAAGAAACTTGATTAAATCAAATTCCTTGAACAATAATTTTTTATCTTTGCTTATAGCACAAAGATATTGTAATAGTTTTCTATCTATTTCCAATAACTCTACCTTACTTTTGCTTTCTATGAAAATGACTAAGTTTTTAAGGATTATGTTTAAAACATTAATCTTTATGAAAGGAAGCAAAATAATTAGGAAAACAAAGAAAAAACTTAAAATAATATCGTTGAAAGTATGGAATAATGGATTAGTTTTAGTTTGTGTATTTAGAAAAGGAAGAATTGTGAGTAAAGTTAGAAAAGTTATGCAAATTAACTCAGGAAAAATTATTAACTTTACTATTATAGATTTTGACATTTCTTCAAAAAGAGATAAAGCAAAGATTATAAAATTTTTCCTATTTTGTCCAAATTTTGATCTATTATTATCAAAATTAATTTTTCCTAAAACTTTATCTCTTTTTTTTACTATTACAAAACCTTTGTATTCTTCTATATTAGTATTTTCTATCTCTTTGAATATTTGTTGATTCGAAATATAAAATATACTTAAAATTATGCCTGAAATTATCAAAAAAAGAGGGAATGGAAGTAAGGGTTTTAAAATTATAACCAAAAACAGAAAAATAAAAATAATGTTAACTGTGTAAAAGAACGTATAAATTATCCCTGGCTTTTCTATAAATTTAATACTTAAGAACAAATCTACTTTACTCTTTGGTTTAAGATTAAAAGAACTCACTTACTTTTTTCTTATTACTTTTGTAGTTAAAGCTTTTATCTTTTTACTTTAACAATGGTTGTATCATTAAATCCTTTGCCTGAGTAATCATATTCTTCTTTAAATTTGAACATACTTCCAGGTCTTGCTTTGAAACCGTCTGCTATGGCTTGCATTGTTAATTGGATAAGCTCAACACTCTCAACTTTCTCATCTAAACTCTTCATATCTCTCTTGATGTTTTCTACATCTTGTTTTAAAACGTTAACATCTTGTTTTAAGATATTAACATCTTGTTTTAAGATATTAACATCTTGTTTTAAGATATTAACATCTTGTTTTAAGATATTAACATCTTGTTTTAAAACGTTAACATCTTGTTTTAAATTTTGAATCTCTTCCTCTATTTTATCTAATTTATCTAATTTTTTCTTTATTTCACTTAATTCTTGCATGATTTGCTCGATATTCACATAAATCACCTTCCTATATAATTTTTTGTTTTGCAAATACTTCCATTTCCCATAATTAATTTTCTATGAATTACTTATATTCTCCTTTTGGTAAAAATTTTTTATATAAAATTTTTTTGAAGGGGGAAATAAAATGGGAATATAATTTTAAAATAGGGTTTAATAATAGAAAAAGTTGATATGAGCTCGATAAGTTTTGGAAGGTTTTATTACCATCAGTATTTCATAAATAATGAAAAAACCTTCCTAGCAAAAATTGACAACACTTTACGTGAAATAAAAAACTTAATAAATACTGAGATCAAAGAATTATCTGGAATTATTCATGAGATAAAAAGTTATTTTGATTATGAAAAGGAAGATTTCAAAAGAAAGCATACTCTCGATTTTTTCAATAGTCATAATTACGACTCATGGTATAATTCAAAATTGAAAAGTGTCAATGAAATAGGAATAAAAATAAAAAGACTAATAAAAGATTTATCGTTAGAAGGAATTATTCCTAATAGCAAACAAAACTGCCAAAAATTAATTAAATTACTCCAAGAGTATCAATCAGATAGTCTTAAATTTACAAAAACTATTGAGTCATTGCAAAGCAAGATGGAAAAATTTGAATTACAAGAAAGAATGAACAATATAAATGAAAAGATTAAAAGTTTACAGATAAAAATTAATAATCCTTATATTTACGAATTTCTTAATTTGTTAAGTTTTGCTTTCAAAGAAGTAACCCAGGAATTTGATCCTTTTTCTTTTGACTATAACCAAAAGAAAGACAAGAAATTAAAAAGAGAATTATCTAATATTGAAAATTTCCTTGAAAATTTTGAACAGAGAATCACTAATTTTGAAAAATTACCGCTGGATAAAAAAGAAATGATATACAAACTTATTCAATTCTTTGAAAAATTTGGTGAACCAATTTATGAATACAAAGTTTTACAAAATTTTGTAAATAAACTTAAGAATGAAAAGTATGGGATTGAGATTGAAGAGCAATTTGCTTTAATAAAATCGCAACTTACTGAAAAAACTATTAAAATAAACACACAAGAAATTCCAGAAAAATCAAAAGAAGATGAATTAGGAATTAAAGTAAAAAATTTAAAACGAAAAATAAAGGAAAAATTCCCACAGTTTTACGATGAAATTGAAAATAAATATTCAAATATTAAGGATTTAAAATTGCTCCTTGATTCTTTAGAGTTTGAATTTTTGAAATTAAAAAAACAGATTGTGGATGACTTTATTTATAGGCAAGAAATTGAAAATATCAAGAAAGAATTAATGGAGTTTTTCAAATCATTTTCAAATTTTCCTGAAATTGGTAAACCTGTTTTTCTTGAATTCAAAACAAATTTTGAAGACATTATGAAGTCCATCGATCATTATTTGGCAAAGAAAAATGTGGAAGAAAAAGATTATATGTTAATAAAAAATAATGCTGATGAATTTATTCAAAAACTTGAAAGATTCTTATATCACTTAGAAAAAAAGAAAAAATCACAAGAATTTAAAAACATTATAAAAGAAAAACTTAATGCAATTGGATACAGTGTGATCTTTGTTAATGATAAGGATGTGAGCTTTCTGGATACACCCTTTGATTTTGTTTATAAAATAATGTTGAAAATCGAGGATGATATTATTAAAGTCCAGTTTGTTAGAATTCTTGATGATAGTGAGACCTTGACGGAATACGAAAAACAAAAAGATATATACTATGCTGAAAGATGGTGCAATGATTATAAGAATTTATTAAATTTATTAGAAAAAAACGGGATTGTTATAAAACCTGAAAACATCATAGAACCCAATCAAAGAATGAATTATTTATATATTTCTGAGCTTCCAGAATACCTTAGAAAACAGGCTTATGAATACTTTAAATCCTATCAAGGTAAGAAAACTAAAAGTATATCTGAACAGCAAAAATTTCAAGAAAAAATAGAATAATAGGGGAGAAAGAGGATGGAGGAAAATGAAAAGGAAGAAAAAAATCCGGAAGAGACAACAACATTAGAGCAAACTGTATTAGAAAAAACTATTCATCAATCCAAGATATTACAAAAAGAAGAACGAACAACTAAAAACAAAGAAGAGAGTGAGTTAGAAGGAGATTTTCATGAATACAAAATTGAAAAACAATTGGATTTTTTAGGAGCAGAAGCTGATTACTTTCTTTTAAGTAAAAATAACCAGTATTTTTTCTTAAAATATTATCGCAGGAATTATAAGCCAAGAAATTTTGAAAAAATACTTCAACTATCAAAAGAATTTCCGCAGCATATCATCCAAATTGTAGATTATGGGGAGCATAAAGGAAGGTTTTTTGAAATTCAGGAATACGCCGAATGTAACCTTAAAGATTTCTGTATTAAATATGAAGTTCAAAAGAATATCGAGTTGATAGAAAAAATAATTAGTGAAATTACGGATGCCCTTTCTGCTCTACATAAAAGTAATATAATTCATAGGGATATAAAGCCACAGAATATCCTTGTTAGAAAGATGGATCCATTGGATCTTGTTTTGACAGATTTTGGGATTTCCTCTTTTGTAGAAGAAGATGTATCCAAAGTTTTGACAGAGAATGTTAGGGGAACTTTCCTTTACAGTGCTCCCGAGACATTTTCGGGATTTTTTGGAAAAGAAGCAGATTATTGGTCATTTGGAATGGTATTACTTGAAATAATAACAGGTCAAAATCCTTTTGCTTTACTTCCGCGGCAAGTAATAATGAATAACTTATTTACCCGTGAGGTTCCCATACCTGAAGATATTGATGAAATTGTTTATGGACAGAAAAAAACAAATAGAAAATCTTTGAAAAAATTATTAATGGGACTACTTACAAGAGATCCAAGCTTAAGATGGAAGGATAAAGAAATATATACGTGGTTGAAAGGAGATGAAAATATAGAAGTTTTCTATGCTTTAAATACTGAAGATGAAAAAGTTAAAGAATACATAAATGAAGGAATAAAAAATGTGCAGAGTATAAAAGAATGGGTAAAGTTAGGGATAACACCAAAATATGCAAAAGTTTTTGATAAAAAATCAATAAAACCACAAGAAATAGAAAAATTAATTTCCAAGAATATAAGCCTTGATGAAATAATAGTTTTTGTTGAAAAGGGTTATGAGGTAAATCAAATAATAGAAATATTGGATAATGGAATAAGTTTAAAAGAATATCTCGTTTGGCTTGAAAAGGGTTTTACTTTACAAGAAATTATAAAATACAAGAATAGTAATCTTAGTTTAGATGAGGCATTGGAATGGAAAAAACAATTGGCAAATTTTAACCAAAGCTTATTGAAAATACCTGAGAATGAGATTATAGAATGGATAAAAAATGGATTTAATGAAGAGGAGATAATTGAATGGAAACAGACGAATCTTAAACCTGAAATTGCAAAGGAATGGAAAAAATTAAGATTGTCTGCTATTGAAACAATTAAAATAAAACAAAAAGGTATTTCATTGGCAGAAGTTATAGAATGGAAGGAAGAATTTGAAAAGAACAATTTAAAATTTATTGTCAGTGATTTCTTAGAATGGCGTCAAGTTAAGGTTTCTTTCCAGAATGCTATAAAATTGATAAAAAGCAAAGTTCCTCCAAATATTGCACAGGATTTATTGGCAAGAGGCTTAAATGTTCAAGATATTATACAATTGGTAAATGAAAATATTCCATTGGTTTCATTAAAAAAATGGATAGATATGGGTTTTAGTTTGAATGATATTCCATATCTAATAAAGGGTAATCTGAGGGAAGAACAAATTCAGAGAATATTGGGAATGGGAATAAAAAAGGAATCCATTTTACAGTTAGTAAAAGGAAATATTTCATTAGATACTATAGAAGAAATTATCAATCAAGGTTTTACTGTTAAGGATTTAGAGGATTTTCTACAATTACTTATTTTTGGTGTTTCCGTAAAGGAAATAGTAGAATGGAAGAAAAAAGGGTTTAGTGGATATGATGCTTTGGGATGGAAGAAACATGGATTTACTCCACAGGAAGCAGGGAAATGGAAAAATGAAAAATTTAATCCTTCAACGGCAAGATTATTAAAGGAGAATGGATTGTCAGTGGAGGAAGCAAAAGAATGGATATCTTGTGGATTTAATATTGATGAAATAGTGGAACTAAAGAGAAGAAATTTTTCACTGTTGGAAGCTGTTAAATTAAGAAAAGAATTATCAGATGCTGGAATATCTATAGAGGAAAAATTTGAATTGGAGATGTATGGTTTTACTATCTCTGAGGCAAAGAAATGGAAGGATGTAGGATTTAGTATTACAGAAGCTTATCAATGGAAAGAAATGAGTTTTGGACCTATTGATGCAATGCAGTGGAAAAAAATAGGCTTTGACCCTAATGAATCGATAAAGTGGAAAAGAGCAGGATTTACTCCTAATGAAGCAATACAGTGGATAAAGAAAGATTTTTCCTTAGAGCAAGCAAAAAAATGGAAAGAAAAAGGTTTTAATCCTGTAGATGCAAGAAAGCAAGAGTTGGAAATGTGGATATCACAAGGATTTACTAAGGATGAAATAAGTGAATGGATAAAGTGTGGATTTGACGTAATTAATGCTAAACTTTGGAAGGAAAAGGGATTTACAGCAAGGGGAGCTATGGAATGGAAAAATAATGGGTTTTATTTAGAGGAAGCTTTTGAATGGTCTGGATTAAAGAATAATAATAATGCAGCAAGTGGATGCCTATTATTACTTTTATCTTTATTATTTCCACCTCTTTTGATTTTTTTCATTTTTTATTCTATTTCTTATCCTTTTAATCTTGATCTCTTAATTGGATTTTCCCCTTTGGAAGCAAAAGAATGGAAAAAATATGGATTCAATTGGGAACAAGCAGCAAAACTGCAAAAATCAAATGTTAGTCTTGAGGAAGCTGTAAAATGGAAAAATAATGGATTTTCTGTGGAAGAAACAATAAAATATAAAACGAAAGGTTATGATATAACCCGAGCAAGGAAAGAAAAAAAACTGTTGACAATTGTTTGGGTGGTTGTTTTTCTCTTATATTTCTGTTTTTTATATTTCTTTTGCAAATTTCTTGGTTGGTAATGACGATTAATAATAACCAAAATTAGGTTTTTCAAGTAGTAAAAAATTCGAGGAAGGAAAGGGAGGCTTTTTTGTAAAATAATAATTAAGAAGTTAATTTTTAGAGGGGTAATCATGAGTGAAGTCAATTTTGAAAAAACTAAATACCTTAAATACATCGATTACCAAACTATAAAAGATTTAAACTATCAACAAATTTCTGTTTTATCTCAGGAAATAAGAGATTACATAACCGAAGTTATATATCACAACGGGGGACACTACGGGAGTAATTTAGGAGTTGTTGAACTTACCATCTCTCTTTTAAGAAATTTTAATCCCCCAACAGATAAAATAATCTTTGATACGTCACATCAATCTTATGTTTATAAAATCTTAACTGACAGGAAAGAAAAATTTAAGACTTTAAGAACATTTGGAGGAATTTCAGGGTTTTCAAAAATAAAAGAAAGCCAATTTGATCATTTTGGTGCGGGACACGCAGGCACAGGACTCTCTGCCGCTTTAGGATACGCAAAAGCCAGAGATTTAATGAATCTACAGCATGAAGTTGTATCTATCATTGGAGATGCAGCTTTAACTTGCGGTGTTACCTTTGAAGCTATAAACAACATTGGACAATACCCAACAAAAATTATCATTGTTCTAAATGACAATGAATACTCTATAGCCAGAAACGTCGGAGCTATATCAATGTACCTTAAAAAATTAAGAAATAATCCTTTGGTTTTGAAAGTAGAGGAAAAAATTGACGAAGTATTAACCAAAATGCCTGTTAATAGCGTAATAAAAGAATGGATTAGAGATACTAAGAATTGGGTTGAAGAAGGTTTTACTAAGTTGGTTTCCCCTTCACTTGTTGGAATTATCTTTGAGGAATTCGGTATTCAGTATATTGGTCCGATAGATGGACACGATGTTAAAATGTTAGACGAAGTATTCATGTTTGCTAAATCTTTAAGTAAGCCTGTTATAATTCATGCTATAACCCAAAAGGGTAAAGGTAATAGTGAAGCAGAAAGCCATTCTGAAAGGATGCATGGAGTTGCCAAAGGAAAAGTAAAACCAGGAAACTTTATTTATTTTAGCACTGATGAAGGGATGAAAGTGGATGATTTTACGAAAAGCAATAATAAAACTTACACTGAGGTATTTGGAGAATCAATCGTTGAATTGGCAAGAAGAGATGAAAAAATTGTTGCTATAACTGCTGCTATGCCATCGGGAACAGGATTAGTAAATTTTTCTAAAATTTTCCCAGATAGATTTTTTGATGTTGGTATAGCTGAGGAACATGCTGTTATATTTGCTTGTGGATTAGCTTTACAAGGATTAAAACCTGTCGTTGCTATATATTCAACTTTCTTACAAAGGGCTTTTGATATGTTAATTCATGATGTCGCTTTGCAAAAAATCCCAATTCTTTTTGTTTTAGATAGGGCGGGAATTGTTGGTGAGGACGGACCTACTCATCATGGAGTTTTTGACATATCTTACTTAAGGATGATCCCAAATGTTCAAATTTTTGCTCCATCTAATGAAGTTGAATTAAGAAACATTTTATATACAGCACTCAATAAACTTGAAAAACCAACTTTCATAAGATATCCACGGGATTTTGTCGAAGGATTAGAAATCCAAGATTTTCAAAAAATCGATTTATACAAGTGGCAAAAAATTTATGAAACACAGGAAAATAAGTCTTACTCTAAAAAAGTAATGATTTTATCAACGGGAAGAATGAGGAGATTTATTAATTCTATTTCCAAAATTTTAGAAGAAAATGATGTGAATTTGAAAGTTTTCAATTGTATTTCAATTAAACCATTGGATGAAAATGTTTTAATGGATGCTAAGGATTTTGATTTAATCGTTAGTTTAGAAGACAATATATTAGCTGGGGGATTTGGAAGTTATATTTTAGAATTTTTAAACGATAAGGGAATATTTAAGAAAGTTTTGAGATTTGGATGGAATGATGAATTCATTGAACACGGTGCGATGAATGTTTTATTTAATCATTATGGGTTAGAACCTGTAAAAATATCGGAGAAAATATTGGCTGAATTTAATCAGGCTGTTATTATAAAAAGTGGATAAAAAATATAAAAAACCTGATAATCTTTTGTTTTGTAGATTAATCTTTATCTTTAATTAGTAAGGGTTTTTTGTGCATTTTGTTTAAAGAATAAATAGGGGTATTGATGATTTTTGATAACTTTTTTTCTAAAATAGTTTTATCTGCTATATTTTTTATCATTTTGTTAGGTATATTTTGGGTTTATTCACCTTATTCAAGTGATAGAATTTACATGGATTTTCTTAGCCAAATCAAGTTTATCAAAGAAATTGTTATTAATGGTCATTTAGATAACGGAATAATAAAGGATATTTCTAATGTTTTTAATGTTACCTATTGGGATAAGGATAAAATCATTTTGCTTTCTTCCTATAAGACTGATATAACTCTATATTTAGGAAAGAATATCTATGCTGAGATTAAGACTGTTAGTAACGATGGTGTTGTACCTGTTAAAAGTATAGTTGATGTTGATAGTTTTTTAGATGATGGATTACCAAATAGTGGTATTATAAAATCTTTAAGTTCCAATTATTATTCTGGATGTGTTATTGTCGTGTCATTAAAATAGTAATTTAGGTTTTTGAAAAACAGGGTAGTTTTGTTTTTTTGTAGAATATTTTATATTGTAGAGTGTAATGAAAGTAATTTTAAAAGCGATAATGGAGGTTAGTTTATGGCTGTAAAGAGGAAAAAAAAGTTAAAAAAAGTTGGCAGCACGGGAGTAGCTCATATTCATTCAACGTTTAATAATACGATTATTACTATAACGGATGAGCATGGTAATACGGTAAGTTGGGCAAGTGGTGGAACTGTTGGATATAAAGGGACGAAAAAAAGCACACCTTTTGCAGCACAATTGGCTGCAAGGCAGGCTGCTGAAAAGGCAATTCAACAAGGTTTGAAAGAGGTTAAAGTAATTGTCAAGGGTCCTGGAATGGGAAGAGAATCTGCGATAAGAGCTCTTAGAGCTGCTGGTTTAGAAATAAGTGATATAAAGGATGCTACTCCGATACCACACAATGGTTGCAGACCACCTTCAAGAAGAAGAGTGTAATATCACCGCTTGCTGGATAGAAGCGGTATATAAATTATCCAGCCCTTGTGAAAACAAGGAATATAGGAAAAAATGGGTAGATACATAGGTGCTAAATGTAAGCTGTGCAGAAGAGAAGGAATAAAGTTGTATTTGAAAGGGGAAAAATGTTTTACCGATAAATGCCCTCTGGAAAAAAGAAACTATCCACCTGGGCAACATGGATTTGTTAAAAGAAGACCTAAATTAACTACTTTTGGTGTCAGATTAAGAGAAAAACAAAAAGTTAGAAGAATATATGGTGTTAGTGAAAAAATGTTTAGAAAATATTTTGATGAATCAAAGAGATTAGCAAGGTTGGGTAAGGGATTTACAGGACAAAACTTATTAAAAATATTGGAAAGAAGGTTGGATAATGTTCTATATAGAGCAGGAATAGCAGTATCAAGAGCACAAGCAAGACAAATTATTTCTCACGGATTTGTTTTAGTTAATGATAAAAATGTTGATATACCATCTTACTTGATTAAAATGGGTGATGTAATAAAATTTAAACCAAAAGTTTTGAATATTATTAAGGATCATTTAGATAGTGCTAAAAATTCATTTATCCCTTCTTGGTTAAATGTAGATTTTAATAATCTAACAGTTAAAGTCCTTAGAGAACCGGAAAGAAACGATGTTGAATATCCAATAGAAGACAACTTGATCGTCGAATTCTACTCAAGGTAGAGGAGGTTAATTAAGTATGCTTACTGTTAATCAAATTAGCACTGGGATATTAGCTATAGAGCCTAATTATGGAAGGTTTTTTATAGATAACTTACCTTATGGTATGGGTATTACTATTGGAAATTCCTTAAGAAGGATACTTCTTTCCTATATACCTGGAGCGGCAATATTTTATGTTAAGATAAATAATGTTTTACATGAATACGAAAGTATAGATGGAGTAAAAGAAGATGTCATTGATATAATTATTAATTTAAAAAAAGTGAGGTTTAAATATAGGTCAAGCAACAATAGTGAAAAAGTTTTTCTTAATGTTACAGGGCCTGGTGAAGTTAAAGCAAAGGATATAAAATGTCCTGCTTTGGTTGAAGTGGTTAATCCTGATCAACATATAGCTACTATAACGACAAGTACTACTTTGACTATTGAAGCTGGTGTAAAGTTAGGGTTTGGATATGTCTCTACTGAAGATCAAGTATTGGATGAAGAAGCTAAAGCTATTGGATATATAAAAGTTGATAGCATATTTTCTCCTATAGAAAAAGTCAACTATTACGTAGAGAATGAGAGGAATGAAAACAATGAACTAATGGATAAATTATATGTTGAAATATGGACGGATGGAAGTGTTTCTCCAAAAGATGCGCTTATAAAAGCACTTGGACTCCTTAAAAATTTTGTTGAAAATATAATTAATGGGTATGGTAAGGAGAAAGACTTCATAGAAGAAAGCCCTATTTTATCAAGCAGTGGTGATATATTAAGTAAAAATATTAAAGAGTTGGATCTTTCTTCGAGAACTCTGAATTCACTAAAGAGAATAGGTATTAATACTGTGGGTGATTTACTAAAATACAGTGAAGATGATTTAATTACTATAAGAAATTTAGGAGGAAAATCAATACAAGAAATTAAGCAAAAATTAGAAGAATTAGGGTTGAGCTTAAAAGAATAAAAAATAAAATTGCGAAAAGAAATTTTTAACATTATAGAAGATTTTAAGTATCATCTTATTAGTTTAGGTCTTTCCAATAGAACAGTAAGAGAATATATATTCGATGTAAAAAGATTTTTTGATTATGCAGGTATCAAAACTATAGATGAGAATAATGTTGAAAAAATTATTGCGGCAATCAAGAAATATGTAGTATTTTTGAAAACAGAAAAAAATTGTTCAAGTAGGGGAATAAATAGAAAAATATCGAGTTTAAGATCTTTTTTTAAATTCCTGTGGAAAGAAAAATTATTTGAAAATAACTATTCTGACTTAATTGAGAGTATGAAGACCCCAAAAACTTTACCCAAGGCTATTTCTTTAGAGGATGTTAAAGAAATATTGTCAAGTATTAACTTAGTTTTTTCAAAAATTTCGCTTAAATATAGAGATTTTATACAAAGTAGAAATAGGTTAATATTTATATTTTTAGTTTTTACAGGTTTAAGGGTTTCTGAATTAGTAAATGTTAAATTATCTGATTTTGATTTTTCTAATAATACTCTTAAAGTTAAAGGTAAAGGTGATAAGGAAAGAATAGTAATTTTTAGTGATTATGTTAAAGAAAATCTAAATGATTACTTGAAGCTAAAGGAAAAATTTTGTAGTAGTGATTACATTTTTGTAAGTTTAAGAAAGAAAAAAATAAACGTTAGGACTGTGCAGTATATTTTTCAGAGGATTTCAAAAATAATTAGTTATAGGTTTAAATTAACACCGCATGTTATGAGGCATACTTTTGCTTCCTTAATGTTGGAAAATGGTGCTGACATAGTTGCTATTAAGGAATTATTGGGACATTCTAATTTAAGTACTACACAGATATATACAAAAATTTCAGTTGAACATTTAAAAAAGAATTACAAGATTGAAAAGATAAATATATGAGCTATATAACTTTATACAGAAAATACAGGCCACAAAAATTTTCTGAAGTAATTGGGCAGGATATTAGTGTAAAAATAATAACAAATTCTATTTTGAAAGAAAATTTTTCCCATTCTTATTTGTTTACTGGGACAAGAGGAACTGGGAAAACAACGGTGGCAAGGATATTCGCAAAGGCTTTGAATTGTTTAAATAGGCAGGGCTTTGAACCTTGCAATGCTTGTCAAAATTGTATTTCCTTTAATAACGGGAGTTTCCCAGATTGTATAGAAATAGATGCTGCTTCTAATAGAGGTATAAATGAAATAAAACAAATAAGAGAAAATTTGAAATTGAACCCTATTAAGGGCAAGTTCAAAATTTACATAATAGATGAAGTCCATATGCTTACTATAGAAGCTTTTAATGCTCTCCTTAAAAGTCTTGAAGAACCGCCTTCTTTCGTTGTATTTATCCTTGCTACTACCGATATTCATAAAGTTCCGATAACTATACAGTCAAGATGTCAAAAAATAGAATTTAAAAAAGTCCATCATAAGATAATATTTGAGCATTTAAAAAATATCTGTAGCAAAGAGGAAATTGTAATAGATGATGATGCTTTGATGTTTTTAGCTAAAGCTGCTAATGGATCAGTTAGAGATTCACTTAGCTTATTGGAGCAAGTAAGAAATATATCTGATAATATTACTTTGAAAGATGTGTTACAAATATTCTCTGTAGTTTCCTTAAAATGGGTATATGATTATATAAATTTTATCTTGAGGGGTGATGTAGTTTCTCTTATTGATTTGATCAATAAGGTAAAATTTTACTCTGTTAACCTTTATCAATTTTTGTATATGATTGTTAATGAATTGAAAAATTGTATATATTACAAGTTTGTTGGCCCAATAGATGAATTTAGTTCTTTTCAAATAGAAAATTACAAAGGCATTAGTTCTTATGCTAAAATTGAAGATTTGAGAAAGATGATGAATTCATTGAATATGATGCTTAATTTTTATAAATCGGAGAATGATTATATACTTTTTGAAATTTATTCTCTTAATTTGATTTTTGAAAGAGGTATACAGATTGACAAGAAGGAAGAGGAAAAAGTAGAGAAAGAAAAAAAATTAGAAATTACTGAAACTAAGGAAAATATGGATGTAAAAATGAGAGATAGTAGAGATGAAGAACATGATCGTACTTTTGATAAAAATAATGAGGAAAATATTGATTTTCATAAAGATATTAAATCTGTTAAGGAAAAAATATTAAAGATATTCGAGAATGATAAATTATTATATAATGCGATTAGTAATGTTGAAGGTGTTCTTGTTGAGGAAGGAAAATTAGTTTTTATTTTTCAATCTAATAAGAAAGATGTTTATGTTAAGATATTAAAAAATAAGTCGAGTACTATCGTTGATCGTCTTAAGGATTTGTTTGATATTAATAGCGTTGAAATTAGGGAATTAAAAGGTCAAAAGATTACAAAATCTTCAAAAAATTCCCAATTTGAGAGGATTGTGGATTATACAAGGAGAATATGAAAAATAGGAGGTAAGAGTGAGAATAGTAATATTTTTTATATTGTTATTCATAACTATTTTTGCTTCATGGGCAATTAGTCCTCAGGATTTGGAAGGTAAAAGTGAAAACGAACTTTATAATATGGCAGTTGATTATTACAATAAATTTGACGATAAATCTGCTTATATAGTTTGTGCTTACATAATTAAAAACGTTAATCCAAGAAATAGATATGCTTTTTATTTATTGTCTGAGATATTAATAAGGAATATTACTTCATCTTCTGATAAACAAAAAATTTATAATGAGATTTTAAAATACGCTGATTATGTTATAAATAATATTGATTACTATGATGCAAGAGCTTATTATTACAAGGGTTGGGTTTATTTTAGTATGGGTGATTATGCTTCTTCTGAAGTAAATCTAAAAAAATCTCTTCAGAATGACCCTTATTTTTTACCATCTTTAAGGTTATTACTTGACTTGTATATTAATAAGAAAAATTTTGATGATGCTTTAGATGTTGCGAAAAAGATACTTGATAGAGGATATATAAATAAGGATTTTGCTTATTTAATATTCAGACTTTATGTTGAATCTGATAAGCTTGACGAGGCCAAGAAATTTGCTGATAAATATCAATCTTTTCTTAATGATGATAAATCATTTTACTTGCTTTCTTTATTAAACTATAAGCTTGGTAATTATAATGTAGCCTTAGATTTTATTGAAAAAGCTTTGTCATCTTTTCCTGATAACCTTGATTACTTGAAATTGAAAGTAAAAATACTGTATTCTCAGAAAAGGTATAAGGAAGCTTACGATATAATAAAGCAAAGATTTGCAGATACTAAAGATGATGAAATTTTGATAATAAAAAAAGAAATAGAAGCTTCTAATTTTAGGAATATTTTCTTTATTGTTTTAGGATTTGTTATTATAATGGTTATAGGAGTATTTATTTTGTTCTATATTAAAGAGAAGAAAATTAAGGAAGAGAAAATTAGCATACAAAATATTAAGAAGAAATACCAAGAGACAGTTTCTGTTAAAGCAGAAAACTTGGATATACTTGTTAGTTTAATACAGGAATTCTTTAATGAAAATATATTAAGTGAAGTTCGTAATTTTACTTCTTTTATGGCTATTTATGTTTCTGACCCACGAAAAGATAATGTGATGTATCTTTACGTTAGTAGCCGATTATTTGAAGTTCCAGATGTTTTATATATATTCCCTAAATATTCGGCTTGGCTTTCTGAGTATGCTAATACCCCTGTTCATTTAATGGAACTACAAAATAATAATATCTTTTATGAATGGTTTGGGGGTAAGAATATAACAATGTTTAAAAAACAAAGGCTATTATTTTTAATTCCTTGTATGAGTAGAGGGTTGTTGCAATGTGTTATTTTTATTGGTGCTAAAAATGAGGAAGAAGAACAAAGTATAATTCAAGTATTAAGAAAATATAAGGAAGTAATTGGTGAGGTTGCCGAAGAAATCGCTAATGATGTTATTTCTGTTAGGTTTAAGGAAGCTGCTATTTTAGATGAATTGACAAGGCTTTATAACAGAAGATTTATGTACCAAAAAATGGAGGAGGAAATAGGAAAGGCTTCTAAAACTAATCAGAAAATTTCTTTTATTCTATGTGATATTGATAATTTTAAAAAATTTAATGATACTTATGGACATCAGGTGGGGGATGAAGTTTTAAGAGCAGTTGCAAGAGTATTTAAGGGTGTTGCACGAGAATTCTTCGATTGGCCTTTTAGGTATGGTGGTGAGGAAATAGGGATAATTCTGCCAAATACCCCTACTGATAAGGCATTTGAGATAGCTGAAAGAGTTAGAACTGAGGTTTCTTCTCAAAGATTTGAAAATGTCCCTACTATCATTACTATATCCTTGGGTTTGGCTACTTATCCTGATCATGGTAAGAGTATTGATGAAATAATAAAAGCAGCGGATGAAGCACTCTATTATTCAAAAAGAACAGGAAAAAATAAAACTACTATTGCAGGAGTTAAAGTATTATCAGAAGCTAATGAAAATAAAAATGAAGTTGTTAAAGAAACATCAAAAAGTATAGATTTTAAAATACCTTCATTCGTATATAGTT
>Ga0209289_100590_pt1 | contig 17848 bp, 14 predicted proteins | sample GXS110809BmetaG_FD_184121 | JGI IMG/M metagenome (GOLD analysis project Ga0209289, IMG submission 184121) | Hot spring microbial communities from Gongxiaoshe hot spring, China to study Microbial Dark Matter (Phase II) - GXS 110809B (SPAdes)... ...
TTCGCTTCAATGTGCTGCTGGCCTCCCCCGCCTTCTGGAAATTTCCCCCTTCAATGTCATATCGCAGCACAATGGCCGTTCGATCGGAGGGGAGGTCTGCGAACCAATGGCTCGGTTTGTCTTGCTGAGCCTCCCGCTCGTGGTAGTTGATCTCCAGGCGTCGGAGCAGGCATCGGATGATGTCCGCTTTTGTCAAGATGCCGACCAGCTTTCGAGTCTTCCGGTCAATCACCGGGAATCGCCCGTAGCCATAGCGCTCAAATTTCTGCACCGCGTGAACCAGGGGATCATCGGCATAGAGCGTCACGACGTTCGTACTCATCCGCTGCTTCACCGGCTCTTGAGTATTTCCCTCACGAAGCGAGCGGATCAGGTCCTCGATGCTGACGATTCCCACCAGGTCTCCGGCTTTGGTCACCGGCATGCCGGAGATGCGGTGCTCTTTGAGGAGGCGGCGGACATCCTCCATCGTATTCTCAGGCTCGACCGTAATCACCGTTCGAGTCATGGCTTGCTCGACCTTCAACTCGTAGATCAGTTCTTGCGTTCTTCCTACCCGGAAGACCTGGTTGACCTTGTCCTTCTTCATCTTTCCACGCAGCCCCTGAGACCTCGCAGATACAATCGTCCGCAGCTCTCGTACATAGGGAGATCGGTGCTGAGAAGAACCACGTCCTTCTCCTCGGCAAGACGGAGCGTTTCACCCTGAGGCTTTTTCCCTCGGACGTAGCAAATAACGTGAATATCGGCCATTTCCGCCGTATAGACGGTTTGCGGGGTGGTCAGTCCCGTGAGGAGCACGGCGCCGGGCGTGGCAAAGGTCAGCACGTCGCTCATCAGATCCGAGGCGCAGGCCCGGTCCACCGCCAGGTCATTCCCGATGGGATTGAGCAGCACCTTTGCCTCGAGCGCCTCGATGATTTCACTGAGCGTCATGACGGCCTCCCGCATGTCCGCCGTCATGCGGACGATTGTTCTTGTAGCGGCGTAGCGGTCTTCTTCTTGCGTTCCACTTTCATTCCCCGTTCAACAGGTGGAACCGGCTCGCCCGAAAGTTTCTTCACCGCACCGAACCGCGGCGGACAGACCTCCAGGCAAGTGCCGCACTTGGTGCACTTGCTCTGGTCAATGACGTGGACGATGTGCTTCTCGCCGTAAATCGCTTCGGCGGGGCACTCTCTCTTGCAGATGAGGCACGCTTGACATAACTGCGGATCGATCCAGTACGCGATCAGGTTCTTGCACACTTTGGCCGGGCAGCGTTTCTCACGGATGTGCGCCTCGTACTCCTCGCGGAAATATCGGATCGTCGTGAGAACGGGATTGGGGAGCGTCGTGCCAAGGCCGCACATCGAGGCATCCTTGATGGCCCAGGCGAGTTCTTCCAAGAATTCGATGTCTCCTTCCTGGCCCTCACCATCGGTGATCCGCGTCAGCACCTCCAGCAGCGCAGCACTTCCATCGCGGCAGGTCGTGCACTTGCCACAGGATTCGTCGTTGGTGAACTGGATGAAGAACTTGGCCACATCCACCATGCAGGTGTCTTCATCCATGACGATCATGCCGCCCGATCCCATCATCGAGCCGGCTTGCGTGAGGCTCTCATAATCAATTGGCAGATCAATCAGGCTCGCGGGGATACATCCGCCCGACGGTCCTCCCGTCTGAACAGCTTTGAATTTGCGATTTCCGGGGATGCCGCCGCCGATTTCATAAATAATTTCGCGCAGGGTGATGCCCATGGGCACTTCGATCAAACCGGTATTGTTGATCTTGCCCACCAATGAGAAGATTTTCGTTCCTTTGCTCGTCTCGGTCCCGATCTTCGAGAACCACTCGGCGCCTCGGTTGATGATGACGGGAACGGTGGCCAGGGTCTCGACGTTGTTGATGACGGTCGGGCAGCCCCAGATCCCCACCTGGGCAGGGAAAGGGGGACGCTGGCGGGGCTCGGGACTTTTTCCTTCAATGGAGTGAATGAGCGAGGTCTCCTCTCCGCAGACGAAAGCTCCAGAGCCTTCCCGGATCTCCAGATCAAAGGAAAAACCGGTGCCAAGAATGTTCTCGCCGAGCAGGCCGTACTCGCGCGCTTGCTCAATGGCCTTCTGCATCCGCTTGATGGCCAGCGGGTATTCCGTGCGTACATAGATGTAGCCGTGTGAGGCGCCGATGGCATAGGCGGCAATCGTTTGACCCTCGATCACTGAGTGAGGATCGGATTCGAGCACGCTGCGATCCATGTAAGCCCCGGGATCTCCCTCGTCACAATTGCAGATCACATACTTCGGCGTTTTTGGTTCGTTGCGGCAGACTTTCCATTTGATGCCCGTCGGGAAGCCGGCGCCGCCGCGACCTCTGAGGCCTGACTTGATGATCTCTTCAATCACCTCCTCCGGGGTCATCGAGGTAAGCACTTTTTCGAGCGCCGCGTAACCGTCCCGTGCGATGTAATCATCAATCTTCTCCGGATCAATAATTCCCTTGTTCCGGAGCACGATCAGCATTTGTTTCTTGAAGAAGGGAATATCGCTCAGCAACGGGATGGGCTCTTTCCTCTCGGGAGGCGTGAACATGAGCTTTTTGACCGGCCTCCCCTTTAGAAAATGCTCCTGAACGAGAAACGGGATGTCTTCGGTCTTGAGCCAGCCGTAAAAGATCTTTTCCGGCATCACCACCAGCAGCGGCCCTTGACCACAAAAGCCATTGCAGCCAGTGGGCACGATGGAGATTTCACTCTGCAGGCCGTGTCGGGCGATCTCTTCCTCCAGGACCTTCTTGATCCGGAAAGCCCCACCGGCGACGCAGCCCGTGCCGGTGCAAAGCATCAGTTCGATTCGTCTTGCCGCCATAGTTTACCCTGCTCTCTCTGAGCCAATCCCCAGAGCGTATTCGGCCACGGCCACGCCGCCGAGGATGTGCTCTGCAAAGATCCTTCGGACCTTCTCGGGCGTCAGGAGTACGTACTTCACCGGCGGCGAGTCCAACATCTCGACCGTGGCCATCGGTTCCTTCGAACAGAGTCCCGCGCATCCGGAAGTCGTCACCAGGATGTCAGTCCTTCCACTTTTCTCCAGCTCTTCCAGGAAGGTCGCCACAATAGCCCTGGCTCCGGCAGCAATACCACAGGTTCCCATGTGCACGATGACCTTACCTCGAAACTCTCCATCTCGGAGGTAGATGCTCTTTCGTGCTTGCTCTCGTCTTCTTCTGAGTTCATCCAGTGTGAGCTTGGCCATGGCCGTTTGCTCCTTGAAACTTCTTGATGATTCCGGGAATTTCCTTGACGGTGAGCTTGCCATAGACGGTGTCGCCGATCATCACCGCAGGCGCCAGGCCGCAACAGCCGATACAGCGAACCGCCTTCAGGGTGAAGAGCATGTCGGGAGTTGTCTCCTCGGGTTTGATCTTAAGCGTATCGGAAAATCGTTCCATGAGCCTTTCGCTTCCCCGGACATAACACGTCGTCCCCATGCACACGTTGATGATATACTTGCCTCGTGGGACGATGCTGAAGGCGTTGTAGAAGGTGGCTACGCGAAGGATGTGGGTCAGCGGAATGCCCAGCTGTTGAGAAACATACCGGAGGACATCTTCGGGGAAGTAGTTGTACACCGCGTTGATGGACTGGAGAATCGGCATGAGCGGACCCGGACGATTCCGGTGCTCGGCGATAATCTGATCAACCCGTGCCTGCACTTCGGGGGCCAATTTCACCGGCGGTATGCTATCGAGCGGCTGCGGGATGAAGCGGACGGGACAGTTGGCCACGCAGGAACCACAGCCGGTGCACACATTCTCGTCTACGAATCGCGCGCGGCGCCTCAGCGTGACGGTGAAATTGCCCGGCTCGCCCTCGATGCGCTCGACCTCCGTGAGCGTGAGCACTTCGATGTCCTTGTGTCGGCCGATGGCCACCAGGCGCGGAGCCATCGTGCACATCGCACAGTCATTGGTGGGAAATGTCTTATCCAGTTGCGACATGACGCCGCCGATGGCCGGCTTCGACTCGACGAGATAGACCTTGATCCCGGCGTCGGCCAGATCGAGTGCGGCCTGCATGCCGCCGATGCCGCCGCCGACGACCAGCGCAGCACCGACTTTTTCTCCTCCGTTATTCATACCGTTTATGCTCCTATGGCCGCGCCCTCTTCGGGCAGCTCGTGTGCGATGACGGGCCCGGCTTCTTTGAGTGCCCGCTCCTTGACAGCCTGAAAATAAAGCGCCATCGGACGATAGACGACATGCGACCATTTGCCGAAAGGCAATTCGATCAGAACGAGCGGGACGGCAATCGCCAGATGAACCGCATAGAGAAGGTGCGCGGTCAATGCAAACTCCAGATAGCGGAAGACGTGAACGGCGAGCCCGCTCACGGCGACAAGAAGAAACATGACCGGAAGAATTACATCGCTCGGCTCGGAGAATTTGTATATCTCCTCTTGCTTCTTGATCCGACCGATGAGAATATCCACCGGAACGTAGATCAAGATGGCCGCGACGAGATACCCTAACCATCGTTGAGGATGGTAGAGCGGATAGATCTCATCCGTCTGGAACCAATCGAGGAAGAAGAACTTGATCACCAGCATGAGCGACACGGCCAGCCCGAGCAGCCAGTGCTTGGTCCAGCGTCTCCGGTGAATCTCCTGGAGGCACTTTCGAATGTTTTGGTGGGAGACGGCATGAAGAAGCAGTGACCGAGCTTCGCTCAAATAGAGGCGAAACGGGATTTTCACGGATTCCATGCTTCGCATCGTCCACCGATGCATGCGCAGGATGTTGAGCGTCAGGAGAACGAGCGGGATCAAGAACACGACCATCGTGAAGTATGTGATCGTCGGGAACATGTGCTCCAACCCAAGGGGCGTCGTCACGAACTCCGAGACCGACATGGGAATTTCTTTGTAGACGAGGTGATAGAAGAGCACGAGGGCGAAGACGAAGAGACCGACGACGGAGAGGGCGATGATTTCTCCTGCCGTTGAGGCGAGGATTTTGGAAGCAAGGCCGGTGACGTCATACTGGGCGACGAGATAGCGCCGCAGCGTCATCATGGACTCGCGCGGCTCAGCCTGACGAGGGCACGTGATCGAGCAATCACCGCAGTCATGACAGAGCCAGGGCTCCAGGCTCGCCCGCAGGGAATCTTTAAGCCCGAGAAGGGCACGACGGATCGGTCGGCGCGGAAAGGACGCAGCATCCGTGGAGAGGTTGCACACGATGGTGCAACTGCCACAGTTCAGACAGGCGCTGACATCAAACCGGCCATACCGACGGATCTCTTGAAGTAGCCCTGGAATGGCTCTCGTGCTCATTTTCGGACCTCATTACGTTCCCGACCCGATGTCGGCGCTGGAGACGCCACTAATAGAGAGCGTTATCTTGTGCCGGTCACAAAGCCTATCCGCTCCGCTTCTGTTCCACAGGTGGAGGGACGGAGCCGCAGGAGGACCTTTCAGCGACTGACGCTCTGCTCGTCCTCGAGAGTCTTCCGCTTACAGCCTTATTGACCATCCTACAAGAGCTCCCTTTTGTTGAGTTTGCAAATCGCGTACCGTCACCACGCTTCTACGTGAAGTGATTCTGAATGAGCGGCTTAGTTCGCGAATGCGCTCATCGATGTCGACAGTCACATGGGGCTTTTTTCCCATCCGTGGGCGTTTTTGCGCAGGTCAAGCGGGAGGTTCGATCAGCCATGGGGCGGCTGCGACGGCCCAAGCTTTGTCACGCTCTTGAGGGTCTTTCTGCCGCCGCGTCGGGACTTCTCTCCAGCACGGCGGCGAAGAATCCATCCATCCCATGTCGATGGGGGAACGTTCGGATATATCTGGCTTCGGTCCGAAACGGCTCGGCTACCGACGGAACCACGAGGCGAAACTCGTGCCGCGAGGCGAGGAACGCGTCGATGACGTCCTCGTTTTCTTCCCGCTCCACGGAACAGGTCGCGTAGATGAGCCATCCGCCAGGTGCGACCCACCGCGCGGCCTCTTCGAGCAAGGCCTTTTGTTGCTCGGCCATTCGCTGAATCTCCTCCGGCGTCAGACGCCATTTGATCTCCGGATGCCGTCGCAAGGTTCCCGTCCCCGAACAGGGGGCATCCAGTAGCACGCGCTCGAACACGGCGGTGGGAAGAAGAGGCAACGGCCTGCCTCCGTCGAAAACGACCGGATGGGCGATCTGCACGCGCAGGCGTTCGGTCAACAGCTTGAGCTGTCGCAATCGCGAGGGGTGCCGATCGCCGGCGACGATCATCCCGCGATTCTCCATGAGCGCCGCCAGATGCGTCGTCTTACCGCCTGGAGCGGCGCACAATTCCAAAATGCGCATTCCGGGCCGAGGCGCGACGAGGTGGGCGATGAGCTGCGAGGCTTCGTCCTGGATGTAAATCCACCCGCGCTGCCACGCCTCCAGGCGCGGCAAGAGCGAACCCGAGCGCACGCGGTATGCTCCGGGCACGTACGGCGACGGCTCGATCTCAATCCCCTCGCGTGCGAGTGCGCGCGTGATCTCCTCAGCCGGAGCGGCCAAGGGATTGAGGCGAATCGCGACCGGCGGCGCATGATTGTTCGCGCGCAGGAGCGCGAGCGCTTCCTCCACGCCGAAATCCTCCACCCACTTCCGAACGAGCCAGACCGGATGTGACCACTCGACGCTCGCGCGCTCGATCGGATCAGCGATCTTCTCCCACGGGCGATCGTCCAACGCCGAGGCCGCTCGTCGCAAGATGGCGTTGACTAGCCCCGCTCCCCACGCCGGGCCGTAGTGCTTCACCAACGCGACGGCTTCGCTCACGGCCGCATAGGGCGGGATGCGTCCCAGAAAGCGGAGTTGGTACAGCCCCAAGTGCAACGCGATGCGAATCGGCTCATCGAGTCGTTCGGGCTGTCGTCGGCCGTAGTGGGCGATGAGGTGATCGAGCAACCGCTGCCAGCGCAAGACGCCAAGCACCAGCTCGTAGGCCAGACGCCGATCGCGCTCCGAGAGTCGCTCCACACGCGAAGAGGCCAGCAGATCGGTCGCTCGGCCCCCTTGAGCTATGACGCGTCGCAAGACCTGAAACGCCAGCTCCCGCGCCGGGCTGATCATGGGCGGTCATCCGGTGGGGCTTCCTGACCGAGCCGTAAGCCGACCGAAAGCCGCGCGCCTTTTAAGAACTCGCTGGCAGGCAAGCGCCGTCTTCCCTCAAGCTGCACTTCGGTGATGCGTAAGCGCGTGCCTTCGCCGCAGGCGACGACGAACGCGTCGCGCTCGATGGCGCTCACGGTCCCTGGCGGAAGCGGTGCCTCTTCACCGAGCCGACTGCTCTCTGCTTGCGCCTTCCACAGAATCAAGCGCGAACCGCGAAGCGTCGTCCACGCGCCGGGCCACGGTTGAAATCCACGGATCCGATTACGAATCGCCTCGGCGTTCAACGTCCAATCCACCCACCCGTGCTCGCGCCGAAGAAGCGGCGCATAAGAGGCTTGCGCTTCCTCCTGAGGTCGGGGCTCGATCCGTCCCTCGCGAAGTCCTTCGAGCGTCTCCACCAGCAACTCCGCCCCCATGTGCGCCAATCGCGCGGTCACTTCTGGCGCCGTCTCCTCGGGACCGATCGCACACGCGCGCTGAAGGAGGATCGGCCCCGTATCCACCCCCTCGTCCATGAGCATCGTCGTCACGCCGGTGATCGTCTCTCCCATCGCGATGGCCCACGGCACAGGCGCCGCCCCTCGATACTTCGGCAAGAGCGAAAAATGCACGTTCACGCATCCGAGCGGCGGGAGGCTGAGCAGCCATCCCGGAAGGATCTTCCCATACGCGACGACGACGATCACCTCTGGCGAGAGCGCGCGCACAAGCGCCCGCACGTCCTCATTCGTCTTCAGCTTCTCCGGTTGGTAGACGGGGATGCCGCGGGCCTGCGCGACCTCCTTCACCGGCGGCGGCGTGAGCACCTGGTGTCGCCCGACGGGCCGATCCGGCTGCGTGAAGACGGCGACGACCTCATGCTCTGAGTCAAGGAGCCGCTGAAGCGTCGGCACCGCGGCTTCCGGTGTCCCCATGAAGATGATGCGCATCCGGTCGCTCCTTCAGGCTGGGAGAGGGGATCGAGCCGTGCCCGTCTCACCACTCTCCAGCCTTGATCAGCTTTCGGATCTTGCGCTCCAGGAGATCGCGCTTGAGCGGGCTCAAGCGGGAGATGTAGAGCCGCCCATCGAGATGATCCACCTCGTGGCACACGCAGCGCGCGGCCAAACCCGTCACCTCCAGGGTGATCTCCCGCTGCTCGGGATCGAATCCGCGCACCAGGACGCGATAGGGGCGCGCGACCTTCGCATAAAGCCCCGGCAGGCTTAAACATCCCTCCTCCTCGACGACTTCCCCTTCGGTCGCGAGGATCTCCGGGTTGATGAGCGCGACCTTCTGCCCGGCATCGCGGCCGCCGCTGCAATCCATGACGAAGAGCCGACGATTGACGCCAATCTGCGGCGCGGCCAGGCCGACCCCACGCGCCGCGTACATCGTCTCGAACATATCCGCGACGAGCTGCCGAAGCTCATCGGTGAATTCGGTCACCGGCTCCGAAGGTCGCGTGAGCCGTGGATCACCATACTTGAGGATATCGCGCACCAACGCTTCCCCCTCCCTTCGCTACTCCTCATCGGCACGATTCAAGTCGCCGTTTTTACTTCACTGTCGGTCCCTTTGTCAACGCACAGACGGGAGTCGAACGCACGCGAGGTCGGCTTGAAACCCGGCGCGCATCTACCGACACTCTTCGCGCGCGACCCTTCGCGCTATCGGCGTCCTCTCCGATCGCCCGAAAGCGTAATCCTTCCAGCCCGACGAGGGCAAGGGCGCGTGAGCTCGGCCCGATGCGCTCTCTGGAAGCACCCGGGCGATCCTTGACTTTTCCTCGGCGCGGAGTAGAATCGCCCGTAACGGGTCGCGTGCGTGAAGGAACGGGAGGGACGAACGTGAGAGGGATCTTGCTTCTGCTGGTGAGCCTTCACGGGAGTGCACTCGCGCAGACGACCGAAGAGTTGATCGCTAATCTTCGCAGCCCGATTGTGAAGACGCGCCTGGAGGCTGCGCGAAAACTCGGTGAGCGCCGACAGCGCGAGGCCGCCGAGCCACTGGCGCACGTCCTCCGGACTGACGCGCGCGCCGACGTGCGTCGGGAGGCTGCGCGCGCGCTCGGCCTCATCAAGGACGAGACGACGGTGCCGGCTCTGCTGGCCGCGCTCTCGGATGCTCATCGAGAAGTGCGACTGGCTGCGATCCTCGCCCTGGTCAGTTTCTACATCGAGACGAATATCGAATTCATCACGGCCGAGCGCCGCGGCTGGCAGGTCCTGAATCCCTTCCTGAGCACTCATGAGGCAACCATCGTGGAGCCGGAGACGAACGTTGACGAGCGGATCATTCAAGGCCTTTTGCGCGTCGCTCAAAGCGATGGGGATCTCGGCGTGCGGCACGCGGCCATTCGCGCCCTGGGAGTGTTGCGCGCCACGACGGTCGTTCCGCAACTCGGACGACTGTTCGTCGGGCACAGTGCCCTTCGGGTCGAGCTCCTGAAGACGTTCATGAAGCTCGGCGATCCGCGCGCTGGGCCGTACCTCATCCCCTTCCTCAACGATTCCAATGCCGATGTGCGGAAATCGGCCCTGATCGCCGTCGGACTTCTGCGCATCGCGGAAGCCGTGCCGAAGCTCATCGAAGTGTTCGAGCGCCCGCGCGATGAGGAGACGGCGCGCCTGGCTTTGGAAGCGTTGGCGCGTATCGGAGATCGCGCTGCGGAGAAAATCTTCCTTCAGAATCTCGAACACCCGCTTGCGGAACGGCGCCGCTTCGCCGCCGAGGGGTTGGCGCGGCTCGGCGACACGACGTACGTCGAACGCATCTCGCGCCTGCGGTTGCAGGAGCGGGATCGCCGCGTGCAACTCGCACACGCCTTCGCCCTGTATCGGCTCGGCCGACGGGAATTCCTGGAGGCGATCTTCCAGGAACTCGATGGAAGGCATCACGCGCAAGCCGCCAGTTATTTGCTCGAAGTCGAACCGGAAAATCTCTATCCCTTTCTCCAGCGCGGCAGCCTGCGCGCGCGCCAGGCGGTCGTAGAAGCCCTCGGGCGCATTGGTTCGCGGGAGGCCATCGAGTACCTCAAGCCGCTGCTTCGCGCCGAGGACCCAGTTCTGGTGAACGCCGCTAATCTCGCCATCCAACGCATCGAACGTCGAGAGCGCGCAAAATCGGTCCCGCCGGAGCCCCGCACGCGCCCCCGACGAGTGGGAAAGCCCACCGAAGCAGACGGTGAGGACGCATTCCGCGTGCGAACTTCGCTTGGAAGGGGTAGCCGCGAATCCCGCTGAAGGCCACTCACCCCGCGAGCGGGCGGCCCTAGCGCAACCTGTCGCGATTGAGAATGAGCCGCGCACCTCATCAGCAGCTTTTATCGAACCCATAAAATCTCCTCGTTCGACTTTTCCCCGGAAGGTCGGTTAAAATCGCAATGGGCGTGAATCTCGATGCTAAGGAGGGAACCATGAAGAGAGAACTTCTCTCTCGCCTCATCATCCTCATTACTATTACTTTTGGACTCTGGACGGCCACCCTCGGAGCGCAGGAGTTGACGGCGACCATCTTCGGCCGCGTGACGGATCCGACGGGGGCTGTCGTTCCGGGAGTGGACGTCGTGGTGAAGAACATGGATACGGGGCTCTCCCGCAGCGTGCGTACAGATGCCGAGGGGAACTATGTGGCGACGTATCTCCCGATCGGGAGATACCAAATCACGGTCGAGGCCCCGGGATTCAAGCGCTTCGTGCGGGAGAACATCGTCCTCTCGGTCAACGATCGCGTCGCCATCAATGTGACGTTGCAATTGGGCGAAATTCAAGAGACGGTCACCGTCACGGCGGAAGAAGTGCTCGTTCAGCAAAGTCCCACCATCAGCGGGCTCGTCTCCGGGCGACAGATGACCGAGCTGCCCTTGAACAATCGAAACTTCGTGCAATTGACGTATCTGGTGCCGGGCGTCTCCTCGGCCCTGCCGAGCCAAGTGGGCTTTGGCGGACTTAGCGTGATCTCGATCTCCGTCAGCGGGAGCCGCACCAGCGGCATCAATTGGCTTGTGGACGGCGGGCGCAATGTGGACACGGGATCGAACCTGACGCTCTTCAACTATCCGAGCGTGGACGCCGTGGCGGAGTTTCGCATCCTCACGAATGTCTACAGCGCGGAGTTCGGCCGCAATGCCGGAGGCGTCGTGAATATCATCACCAAGTCGGGGACACGGGAGTTTCACGGAGGAGCCTATCACTTCCTGCGCAATGATGTAATCACGGCGCGCGAGCCGTTTCGGTTCACGCCGCCCATTGTGGGGCGCACGAGCTTGAAGCCACCGCTGCGATACAACAATTTCGGATGGAACATCGGAGGACCGGTCACGCTCTTCGGCTATAACAAGCAGCGCGATAAGACGTTCTTCTTCTTCTCGCAGGAGTTCCGCCGGATCCGGGAATTCACCACGCCGCGCACGACCGTGCCGACGGCCGCCATGCGCCGAGGAGATTTCTCGGGCTTCCCGCCCATCCGGGATCCGCAGACGGGGCAGCCCTTCCCGGGCAACATCATCCCCGCAGAGCGCATTGATCCGAACGCCCGGATCATTGTCGAGCGGCTCTTCCCATTGCCGAACGCTGCCGCCGAAGGGGATCCGCGCTTCTACCGTCCCACGCTGCCGCAGCCGGTCAACTTCCGCCAGGAACTTTGGCGCGTAGACCATACGTTCACGCCGAACTTCCGCGTGTGGGTGCGATACATCCGCGACATCTTCTCGCGCGTGGAGCCGGGCGGATTGTTCAATAACATCCTGCTGCCGGACGTCGCGACGACGGCCACGGATACTCCAGCCGTCAACTTCAAGGTGGCCGCCACGCACGTCATCGGGACACGAACCGTCAGCGAATTCGCTTATGACTTCTCCCGCAACCAAATCATCAGCGACATCATCGGACGTGGTAAGCGCAGCGCTCTGGGCTTGAGAATCCCCGAGATCTTCCCTGGCAATCGTGATCTGGTGCCGAACATCTCGATCTCTGGCTTCGCCGGCATCAGCTTCTTCGGACCGTATCGCAATGGAAATCCCAGCCACTCGTTCACCTACAACTTCACCTACACGACCGGCAAGCACACGTTCAAAACCGGCGCCTTCCTCGCGACGGAGCGGAAGTTCGAGAACTCCGGCGGTAATCCTGTGGACGGCTCGTTCACCTTCGACGGACGCTTCACGGGCAACGCCTTCGCCGACTTCCTGCTCGGTCTCGCATCGAGTTACACGGAGGACCAAGTGGACGTGAATCTGGACCTTCGGTACAACACCTACGAGTTCTACGCGCAAGACAGTTGGAAAGTGCGCCCGAACCTGACGCTCGACTTCGGCGTTCGCTTCTCGATGTTCGGCAATCCGGTGGACAAGAACAATCTCCTGCAGACGTTCCGGCCCGATCTCTATCGTCCGGAGCGCGCCGTGCGATTGGATTCGCGCGGCTTCATTATTCCGGGGAGCGGGGATCGCTTCAACGGGATGATCTTCGCTGGGGAGAATTCCCCCTTCGGGCGGCGCGTGCAGGAGAACAATTTCGATCTCATCGGCCCGCGCTTCGGCTTCGCCTGGGATCCTTCCGGGCGCGGGAAGTCCGTTCTGCGAGGAGGGTATGGCATTTACTACGATCGCTCGCTGACGGGGATCGTGCTGCAGAACGGGTTCGTCAATCCCAAGGCGAACACGCGCGTGACCATTGACAACGCGTTGCTCAGCAATCCGGCAGCCGGCGTCACGCGCGAGACGATCCTGCCGATCAGCTTGCTCACGACGGGCTTTCCGTTCCGCGCGCCGACCATGCAACAGTGGAATCTGAGCTATCAGCGGGAGATCTTCCCCCAGACGCTCTTCGAGATCGGCTATGTGGGCTCAGGCGGCAACAATCTCCTGCGCCTGATCAACATCAACCAGCCACGACCTCTGGAAGCGGCCAAGGTCGGCAACGTCATCAACCTGGTGCGCCCGTACCTCGGATACGCGCTCATTCAAGAGCGCCAGACGACGGGCATCTCGCGCTACCACTCGCTGCAGATGTCCATTCAGAAGCGCATGAGTCGAGGATTTCAGATCAGCGGAGTCTACACCTGGGGCAAGAACATGACCAATGCCTCCACGGACCGTTCCGATGCCCCACAGGATTCACTCAACATTCGCGCCGAGCGCGCGCCGTCCTCATTCCAACGGCAGCACGTGCTGACGATCAGCTACATCTGGGAATTGCCCGCTTTGAAGGAAGCGCATCCGGCCGTGCGCGCCGTCCTGGGCGGCTGGCAACTCTCCGGAATCACCACCTTCTGGAGCGGCCTGCCGTTCACCGTCGTGCAATCCGGGGACACCTTGCTGGTCGGGCCATTCCCGGCCGGTGGAGCGACGCGCCCGGATTTGATCGCCAATCCCCGCTTGCCCAAGGGTCAACGCACTGCCGCTCGGTGGTTCAACACCGACGCCTTCCGACGAGCGACGACGACCTTCGGGACTGCGGGGCGCAACATCATCCGCGCTGCGGGGGTTAACAATTGGGACCTCAGCCTCATGAAGAACTTCGCGCTCACGGAGCAAGTGCGCCTACAGTTTCGCGCGGAATTCTTCAACGCCTTCAACCACACCCAATTGGGCACGCCGGGCGCGACGCTGGGCGTCGCCGGATTCGGCTCCATTAGCAGCGCGCGTGATCCGCGTATCCTTCAATTTGGCCTGAAGCTCTCCTTCTGACCGTCCCCGTGGAGGGGTTCCCCAACATCCTGGAGCCCCTCCCACGGGTATTCCTCCAGTCAATTCGGGATGCGCGCGTGCGATCCCTCAGGCGGAGACCTCGTGCAATCGGCCCGTCTTCACGTCGTAAATGAAGCCTCGCACGACGAAATGCTCGGGGATCCACGGGTGTGATCGCACCTTCTCGATCTGCTCCCGCACGTTCGCCTCCAGATCGCGGAAGGCGAAAAAGCGCGCTGGAGCGACCACAGCCGTCCCCGTCTTCTGCCGGAGGCGCTCAAGAAGCTCATCATCCGCAAAGGTGAGCATCCCGCAGTCCGTGTGCTCGATGATCATCAGCTCTTGCGTCCCCAGCAGATGGTGCGAGATGAGCAGTGAGCGCAGGACGTCGTCGGTGACGACTCCTCCGGCATTACGGAGGATATGCGCATCACCGGGCTTCAAGCCCAGAACCTGCGAGACGATCAGCCGGGCGTCCATGCACGCGAGCACGATCAGTTTTCGAGCGGGCGGGATCGGGAGCTCCCCCCACGCGAACTGCGCGGCATAGGCCTGGTTGGCCTTCAGGACTTCGTCAATGGCGCTCATGTCCGACCTCCCCCGCTTACCTTCGGCGAGACGCGGATGTTCGAGCGTATCGCCTCGGACGGGGCTTCAATACCGGGGCACGCTCGGATCCACCTCGACGGCCCAGCGATCAATTCCCCCCTTGAGATTCTTGATCCGCCGGAAGCCCGCATTGTAGAGGAACCGAAGGACCTGCGCGCTGCGCCCCCCCGTCTTGCAATAGACGACGATCTCATCGGTCGTCGGCAGCTCGTGCAAGCTCGCCGGAATCCGATTCATCGGGATGAGCGTCGCCCCTGGCAGATGCGCGATCTGCCATTCCTGGGGCTCGCGGACGTCCAGCAAGAAGACCGGCTCGCCGCGATCAAGACGCTCCTTCAACTGGCGCGGCGTGATCTCCAGCTCCTCGGCGAGCACTGGCTCGGGCGTCACGCCGCAAAACTCCTCATAATCGATCAGCTCGCGAATCGTTGGACGCTCGCCGCAGATCGGGCACTGCGGATCCTTGCGCACCTTCAGGGTGCGGAACTGCATGCGCCAGGCGTCGAAGAGCAGAAGGCGCCCGATGAGCGGCTCCCCTCGCCCCAAGATGAGCTTGATCGTCTCATTGGCTTGAATCGCGCCGATGATCCCCGGCAGAACGCCGAGCACTCCGCCTTCAGCGCAGCTTGGCACCAATCCCGGCGGCGGTGGCTCCGGATAGAGGCATCGGTAGCACGGCCCTCGCTCGGCAGAGAAGACCGAAGCTTGCCCCTCGAAGCGAAAGATGCTCCCGTAGACGTTCGGCTTGCCCAGCAGCACGCACGCATCGTTGACCAGATAGCGCGTCGGGAAATTATCCGTCCCGTCCACGATCACATCGTATTCGCGGAGGATCTCGAGCGCATTCGCCGAGGTGAGCCGCGTCTCATAGGTCTCGACCACAACGTGCGGATTGATCGCCTGGAGCCGCTCCTTGGCCTTCTGCACCTTGGACTGACCGACATCGTGCGTCGTGTAGAGGACCTGCCGCTGAAGATTCGTGAAATCCACGACGTCGAAATCCACGATCCCAATGCGCCCGACGCCGGCGGCGGCCAGATAAAGCGTCAGGGGGGAGCCCAATCCCCCAGCCCCTACAATCAGGACGCGCGCCGCCTTGAGCCGCCGCTGCCCGTCCATCGTCACCTCCGGCATAATGAGATGGCGGCTGTAGCGCAGGATCTCCTCCGGGCTGAGCTGCACGGCTTCGGCGCGCTCGCTGATCGTCGAAAGCCTCTGCTGCGAAGGCGCTCGGCCGTTCCCCCCGGCGACCGAAGGCACGATGGTGATCTCATCCCCCTCTTTCACCGGTGTCTCCAGCTCTTGCAAATACCGCACATCCTCATCGTTGAGGTACACGTTGACGAAGTGGCGCAGCCGCCCCTCTTCGGTGAAGAGATGTCGCTGCAAGTCGGGATACCGCTCGACCAAACGGGCGAGCGCTTCACCCACGGTCCGCCCTTCGACCTGAAGCGTATCGCTCTCGGCAGCGTATCGCCGTAAGGCCGTCGGAAGTGAGACCTTAACCGACATCGTTCCCTCCTTTCCCCGGGGACGCGATGTGTCCCCGCGTGAGATCATCCGATGAGAATCTCCTCTTGCTCAAACCGCGAGCGGTCCTCGCGCAGCACCCAGGAGTGCACGCTCTCGGAAGCCGCCCGTTTGACGGAAACGATGAGGTAGGAATACCACGGCCAGGCATGTTCTAGGTCATAGGACGACGGGCGCGCCTCCGCATCCGGGTGCGAATGGAAGAAGCCGAGGACTTCGCGCCCGCGAGCGCGCGCCTCACGCTCGAGCCGAAGCAACTCCGTCGGCGCAATGGCATAGCGGTCGCGCGGCGAATCCCGCCGCGCGTTCGGCGTCGGACGAATCTCCTCGACGATCTTCGTCTCGCCGTCAACGTGTCCCAGCAGCACACCGCACCCCTCTTCGGGATAAGCGCGCTCACCATGCCGCTTGATCGCCTCCAGTTGCTCGATCGTGAGTCGAATCATAGCTCCTCCCAGAATCGCTCGCTCAGGTATTTGTCTCCACTGTCGGGGAAGATCGTCACGATGACGCCCCGACCGACCGTCCGCGCGATGCGAAGCGCGCCGGCCAAAGCCGCTCCCGAGGAGACGCCGACCAGCATCCCTTCCTCACGGGCCAAGCGTCGCACCATCGCATACGCTTCCTCAGTCGTCACCTCCAGGTTCACGTCCGCCAGCGTCGCATCATAGATGCCCGGTCGAATGGCCGTCGGCATATGCTTCAACCCCTCGATCCCGTGAAACGGCGCGTCCGGCTGCACCGACACGAGCGTGATCCCCGGGCACAGCTCGCGCAGGCGACGCCCAGCCCCCACAAACGTCCCACTTGTGCCCAAGCCGGCGACAAAATGCGTGACCCTCCCTGCAGTCTGCTCGAAGATCTCCACGCCCGTCGTCTCATAGTGCGCACGCCAATTGGCCGGATTGTTGTACTGATCGGCGTAGAAATACCGATCGGGATGCTCGGCCGCTAAGCGCCGCGCCATGCGGATCGCTCCATCAGATCCCTCGCGCGGATCGGTGAAGATCAACTCGGCCCCCAAGGCCCTCAAAATGCGCTTTCGCTCGGGCGTCACATTGGCCGGGACAGCAAGCGTCACCCGATACCCCTTCACCCGCGCGATCCACGCATAGGCGATACCCGTATTGCCCGAGGTCGCATCGAGGATGCACTTCTCCGGCGTTAACCGCCCCGCCGCTTCCGCCTCCTGAATGATCCAGAGTCCCGCCCGATCCTTCACCGATCCCCCCGGGTTATACCACTCCGCTTTGGCGTAAATCTCCACCCCAGGGAACTCGCTCCCGATTCGCCGCAGTCGAAGAAGCGGCGTCCGCCCAACAAGCGACAATAAATCGGTCGGCCGCTCCCATGTCCGCCACACCGCCGGATGGTTCTCCGACGCGTTCGACTGCTCGCCCGTACTTCCAAGAAGCCCTCCTCGCCGCATGCTCATTCATCCACAAAAAAACCCACTGCCGGATCTCTCCGGCAGTGGGTCTTCTCAATCCCGAAGCGGTGTCGCGCGGCCTAGCTCACGAACGCCACCGCCGGAGAGCCATCCCACGTCCGACGACAACAACACATGGCCATCCGGCGGTTACCCCCTCCGTCTACCTTTTGCACACCAAGCTTACGCATGAGCTTCATCCGCCGCGCGAATCGTAAGATCGAAATTCTTCACACGCTCGGCTCCACTGTCAAGGCCTTCCGCTTCGCCATGCGAGGCGAGAGGAATAACCGTCTACTTCCCCAACCGCCCCACAACGCATGAACAAGCGGCCGTGACCGTCTCAGCCGCTTCCGGCTTCAACGACCCGTCAGACCAACTCTCGGCCATTCTCACTTTGGTTTGACCAAAAAGAGCAGGTCAGCCGGACAGACATCGCCCTGACCGGCTTGAAGCGCCCGCTCGGGCACGCGCTGCCCGTT
>Ga0209289_100591_pt1 | contig 17843 bp, 16 predicted proteins | sample GXS110809BmetaG_FD_184121 | JGI IMG/M metagenome (GOLD analysis project Ga0209289, IMG submission 184121) | Hot spring microbial communities from Gongxiaoshe hot spring, China to study Microbial Dark Matter (Phase II) - GXS 110809B (SPAdes)... ...
CTCGCCGCTGACCACCCAATTCCTTTCGCCCGCCACTTGCTCGTTCGGCGCTGGGATGGTTTTGAGTGGGACGAAAGGCATGGTTGCTTACTGGCTGTCAACATCTCCCGCACCGCTTGGATTGACGACCGCACCGACAAATACGCTTGGCTTCCCGTTATCGCCCGCTGGTTTCTGTGACCGCCCAAACGGAGCGTTTTTTTTGAAGGGAGCGTCGGGTTGCTCCCTCCTTGCCACGACGCACGAAACCGATCCCATGACTTTCCGAACATCCTCACTGCCTCTGAGGGTGTTCGGAAAGGGAGGGCGAGGCTCCTGCCGAGCCGAACATATCGGCAAATCGTGAGATGGGCAGGTCGGCAGAGAGGCAGTCGGGCAGGTTAGAGGAATAGGCTCACCGGGAGGTTCGCCCTCCCATTGGGCTCAATTTCCGAACATCCTCACTGCCTCTTGACAAGAACCGAAAGAAGGGCTAAAACGCAAAGGGCAAAGTCCCTGAGGAGGTGACGGTCATGCCGGCGAAGACGGCGAAGGACATCATGACGACGCGGGTCGTCACCGTCAAACCCTCCACGCCCATCCCTGAAGCCGCTCGTTTATTGGTGCGCCGCAAAATCAGTGGTGTTCCCGTCGTGGACGAAAAGGACAAGACGAAAGTCGTCGGCATCTTGACAGAGGCTGACCTCCTCGCTGCCCCTGCAGGGGCGAAAACGGTCGCTGAAGTCATGCGCAAACGCGTCATTTCCGTTTCCCCCGAAACCACCATAGACGAGATCGCCGCCATCCTTGTCAAGCGCAAAATCAAGCGGGTGCCCGTCCTTGAGGGCGGCAAGTTGGTGGGCATCGTCAGCCGCATTGATGTCCTAAGGGCAAAGTATGGCGAGTGATGGTCGGAGCGAAGAATTTTCAGGGCGTGGCGATTGCCCGTTCGTGCCGCCTTAGCAGCAAAGAGAAAAAGGTGGCGGGAAGTGATGGAGTGATTGTCGTTTTATGCGTGTCTTGCGTCGTCACCGAAATGAGCATCGCTTCAGGTCGGCGAACGCCATCTCCTTTTTCCGCCTCTTCGTTGCACCTCGCCAGCCGCTTGCTTTGCTTGTTTTTGCCCTCCTTTGCCCTCTTGTGATGGCGTTAAACTTATGCCTGCCCTGATTGCTTGAAGGCAAGTTGGCTCGGTGGAGGGTGGCACAAATGGGCTTGGCGACACCGACGGCAATCCTTGCAGAAGTTCAGCGGGAACGGGTGACAGTTCGCGCTGTCGTCATTGGGTTGCTCCTCGTCCCTGCCCTTATCTGGTGGATTCACCACGCCGAATTTCGGTTGGGCGGGACGATGGGGCACACCGCCTTAGCGAATACTGCCCTGCCTGTCGCTGCCTTCTTCACCTTGATAGTCCTGACGGCGCTAAACGGGCTCATCGCCCGCATCGCTGCCCATTGGGCGTTGACGCAAGGCGAGTTGCTGACGATTTACGCTGTCACAGCAGCGACGACAGGCATCGCTTCGTCGGGCGGGGTGCACTTTCTCGTGCCCGCTTTGACAGCGCCGATTTACTACGCCACACCCGAAAACAATTGGCGCGAACTCATCTTGCCCCAAATCCCTTCGTGGTTCATCCCGCACGACCGCGCTGCCGTTATCGCTTTTTACACGGGCAGCGACCGAGTGCCTTGGGCGGCATGGCTTGTCCCTTCGGTCGTTTGGAGCGGGTTTTTGGTGTTGGTGATGTTGACGACCCTTTGTCTTGTCCTGCTTTTGTGGCGTCAATGGGTTGAGCGGGAGCGGCTTTCTTTCCCCACCGCACAAGTGCCTTTGTTGGTGACGCAGCCTCAATCGCCCCTTTGGCGCTCCCGAAGTTTCTGGGTGGGTTTCGCCATCGCTTTCAGCATCGGCACTTGGAACACTTTCGCCCGCAACTTCCCCGTCCTGCCTTTGCTGGATGTGCGAGGCGAAGTCCTCAACCTCGCCAATGCCTTCACGGAACGCCCTTGGAACGCCATCGGCTGGACGCCCGCTGCCTTCTACCCCTTCATCATCGGCATCGCTTACTTGCTCAGCACCGAGGTGACGCTAAGTTGTTGGCTGTTTTACTTGCTGGTGAAAGTGGAACGCATCGTCACGGCGGCGCTGGGTTGGGACGCCATCGGGCGGGGTGGCTTCAATGTCATGCCTTACACCGAGCATCAAGGTGCTGGCGCCTTCCTTGCCATCGCTCTGCTGAGTTTGTGGTTCGGTCGGAAGCAACTGCTTGCTGAGTTGCGCGCCAATCAAACGGGCGATGATGCCCCTTCACCTCGCTTTGCCCTCGTTGGCTTTCTTGTCGGGTTTGGGTTACTAATGGCGTTTGCGGTCGTGGCGGGAATGCGCCCTATCACTGCCTTCGTGTTGCTGGGTTTGTCGCTGCTTTACATGGCAGCGGCGACAAGGTTGCGGGCAGAGGTTGGCAATGCGTGGCTGTTTGGTCCGCGCGTTGACCCGAACACCCTCGTGACGACGACTTTAGGGACAGCCGCCTTGCGCCCTCGTGAATTGACCGTCATGGCATTTTTGCGCAATATCACCACCTTTGATTTACGCTGCCTCCCCATGCCTCACCAACTGGACGCCATCAAATTCGCCCGCACTGTCGGACTGCCCTTACGCCCGTTGGCGATCGTTTTGGGCATCGGAGCGCTCTTGGCGGCGCCGTTTGCTTTTGTCAGCGTCGTCAAGTTGCTCTATCAACTGGGAGCGGCAGCGAAGGCAGATGCGTGGCGGGTCTTCATGGGACGACAACCCTTCAACGAGTTGGAAGGCTACTTGCGCCAACCCCTTGCAGCGGATGGGCGGGAAATTGCGGCGGTCCTTTTCGGCTTTGCCCTGACCGTTGGCTTGACGGCGTTGCGTGCCCATTTGCTTTCGTTGCCGTTGCATCCCTTCGGCTACGCCGTCGCCAACACCCACACGATGGACAAAGTTTGGTTGCCCTTTTTGCTCGCATGGGCAGTGAAAACCTTCGTCCTGCGCTACTTCGGCAGCAAAACCTATCGTGCTCTCGTGCCCTTTTTCGTCGGGCTAATTTTGGGAGACTTTGCGCATGGTGGCTTGTGGACGCTCGTCGGCTGCCTCGTCCCCAACTTCCGTGTCTACCCGATGAATTGGTGACTTCATTCGGGCAACGGCTTTCCTTTTGTCTCGGGAGCAAAGGGCAAAATCGCCAAGCCCAAAAGAAAGATGCCCGACAGCAAAGCACCTGCATTGCGGATGCCGAAGGCTGCCCGCAATTGACCAAAGGTGTAAGGACCGACGATGGCGAGGTAACGGGCGACATTGTAACAAAAGCCCGTCCCCGTCGCCCGAAGGCGCGTCGGGAAAAGTTCGGGAAAGTAAACGGCGTAACCGCCGAACAAACTCGTCGTGAAAAAGCCCATCAGCGGAAACAGGATGAGGGCATGGGCGAACGAGTGGGTGGCGAAGAAGGTCAGCGGGACGACGACAAAGCAACAAACGAAGGCGACAGCAAAGGCTCCCTTTCGCCCGATGCGTTCCGCCAACCATGCCCATGCTAAGATGCCGAAGAACGCCCCAGCGTTTTGCATCATGATGGCGATGCCGACGGCGCGTTCGGTGGACGCTTTCAATTCGGGCAAGTTTTGCGGGTTGAGGACGGAGCGGAGCAAATCGGGCGACCATGTGCCGATGCCCCAAAACCCGATGACGCCGATGGCGGCTAAACTGACGCCGACGAGCATGTGATGGCGCCAAGTCGGGTCAAGGAGCATCTCCAAGAGGCTGCCCAGTTGCGTTTGCCCTCTCGCCGCCATCTGGCGGGCATGCTCCCAGCGTTCGGGTTCTTTGACGAAGAGGCGGATGACGAAGACGAGCAAGGCAGGCAAAGTCCCGAAGCCGAACATCCACCGCCAACCCCAATCGGGCGAAGCGCCAAGGGTCAAATTGAGTAACCCCGCCGTCATGTTGCCCAACGCCGATGCTGCCTGCATGATGCCCAAGGCAGCAGGGCGGGCGTGGGCAGGGAAAACCTCGGCAACCAACGCCGCCCCCGAAGCGAATTCGCCACCAACTCCCAAACCTGTGAAGAAGCGACAAAGGGCAAATTGCCACCAGTTTTGCGACAACCCCGACAAACCCGTGAAGCCTGCGTAGAGCAAAACGGTCAACGCCATCGTCCTTGTCCGTCCCCATCGGTCGCCGACGATGCCAAACAGCACGCCCCCTGTCGCCCAACCGAAGATGAACACCGATTGCACGATGCCGCCGTAGCGGGCGAGAAGGGGGTCCTCGGGTTTGGCGTTGAGCAACTCCATCAACGCCGGTTGGCGCGCCAGCACATAAATCCACTGGTCCATCGTGTCAAACGCCCAACCCAACGAAGCGACGACCAAAACGAGCCAGTGATACCCTGTCAAGCCCTCATACCATCGGGTCGGCTTGGTCGCTTCTCGCTCCGCCATGTCCATCCCCGCCTTTCAGCCTTGCTCGGCAAATCGCTTCCAAAGAGCATCCAACTCTTGCGGTGTCGGCTTAACACTGTGGACGACGAAACGGAAACGGAAGACGAGCGGTTGATGAGGCGCTATGACGAATTCGCCCTTCCTCGGCGGGGCGAACCCGACGAAGGGCACGCCCGGCGTCAGGCGTGGTGCATTGGGAAAATGCAGGTTGGCGGGATGGTCCATCTGCGTGATGCCCGCCCATTCCTCACCCACTTTCCCGCCCATCAAAACCCAACGGGCAGGAACGCCATCGGCATCCCCTCTCGTCTTGCCTTCAGAGTTGAGCACCTCATACAAGTTGGCATCCATCCAAACCCGATTGCCCCGACAACCCAAACCGCCGTAGCGATACTCTTCCACGACCAATGGCACCTCGGTGATGTTGACCAATTCCGTCGTCAAGTCAAAAACCCAGTGGGCGGGTTCGTTGATTTCCGAGGCGTCCATGACAAGCGTCCAACGCTCCTGAAGGACAGGCACCCATCCGTCGCCCTTTCGTGCCTCCCAGCGATGGCGGACGACGAGGACGGCTTTGTCAGGATGCAGTTCCAACCGCTCAAAAGCGTCAAAGTTCGTTCGTCCCGTGTTGGCGTGCAAGTTCCAGAAGTCGGGATGTAAGTCGCCCCAACGCGTTTTCGTCCACGCAAAAAAGATGCCCCGATGGTGGAAATGGTCAGGCGGACCCCAATCGGTCACGACGATGCCTTTCGGGTTCCAAACGGGATGCAAAAAACCGCTGGTGGCGTGAATGGGCGGAGCACCTTGAGGAGCGGCGGCGCCGTAGTTGTATTGCCAAACGGGCTTGCCCCGAAAAAGCAACCGCACATTTTGAGGCGCTTCTTCCACAAAGGCGAAAGGGCTTGCGGGCGTCGCTAACGCCAGCGCCCCAACGCTCGGTCGCTCCACGACCACACCCTTGCCGACCATTGCCAACATCCCCCCGCAAAAAAGCATCAGCCACCATTGTCCCATCACTGAACACCTCGTCGGCATTGTAGCACTGCTGAAAGCCCAAACGGCTTTTGGGCGCTACCTTTGGGTCAGCATCCTGCGAACCCCCAATCCTGCCTTTGTCCTGCCTCCGCACAATTTTATGGGCACAAAACTTTGCCGTCACCGAAAGGCAAGGAGGCAACGGCATGTCGGAGCGCGAGCCCGTCCGTGAGTGGGTTTTGGCGGCGCAAAAAGGTGACCAGAAAGCCTTTGAGGAACTCTTTCGCCTCTTTCAAGGCACCGTTTACAACACTGCCCTGCAACTTTTGGGCAATCCTGAAGACGCCGAAGATGTCACGCAAGACGCCTTCTTGCGGGCATGGGAACAACTGCCCAAACTGACCGCCCCCGAAGCCTTCCGCAACTGGCTCTTGACTATCACCATCAACCTTTGCCGCAGTCACTTCCGCAAAGCCTCTCCGCCCACCGAGTCGCTGGATGCCCCCCTTGAAGGCGACGATGCCGAAGAAGAGCCGACAAGGGAAATCGCCGACGAGGGAGTAGACGCGGAAACCATCGTCTTGCAACGAGAGACTGCCCGCTTAGTTCGTCGCGCCGTCGCCGAATTGCCCCTCGCCTTCCGCGAAGTTATCGTCCTGCACTACTTTGAAGGCTTGGAACTTGCCGATATCGCCAAAATCCTGCGGGTGCCCATCGGGACGGTCAAAAGCCGACTTGCCCGCGCCCGCGAACAATTGCGACGGGAACTGGAACGATGGCTTTGAACGGCGAAGGGCGATCGGACAAATGCTGGGTGACTGTCAGCCACGACTTATCCGCCCTACTCGCTCAATTGCAACTCACTTGCCTTGATAGTTTGAGGCGTTCCTGTTTGCCACGCTTGAACGGCTTTCAGCGCCACGATGGTCGCTTCCAGCCCTTCGGCAGCGCCCGTCATCGGCTTCTTGCCTTCAGTGATGGCAGTGATGAAGTGGCTCAAGGCGGCAAATTGCTCGTGGTCTTCTAAGGCGGGTTGGAAGCCTTCTTCGCCGGGCAACTTGCCTTGCTCAATCAACTTGGTGGCGTTAGCGACGAGCAAAAAGCCTTCGCTTTGGGCGATGCGTTCCCGTTTGGCGTAAACTTCCCAGCCCAAACTGGGTGCGTCGGCTTCCTTGAAAAGGACGCCGTAAAAGCCCGAAAGGTAAATCGTCCCGAACTCGCCCGCAAACAAATCAAATGCACCCTGATAGGAGTTGGTCAGCGTCGCCTGGTAAGTCATCCGCACGCCGTCGGGAAATTCCAAGACGCATTGAATCGTGTCAGGCACTTCTCGCCCATCTTGCCAAAGGACAATGCTGCCCCATGCTGCCACGGAAATCGGTTGCGCCCGCAAAAACCATCGCGCCCCATCAAATTGGTGCAATGCCACTTCGGTGAACAACCCCCCTGAAGTTTCGCGGTAAAGTTTCCAGTTCACTTGCCGCTCCCATGCCGCCTCCCGCACGGGACGACGCCAACTGGTTTTGCGGTGCCATTGGGCATGAACCAGCGTCGGTTTCCCGATGGCGCCAGTTCGCATGAACTTGACGGCATGCTCATAAGCAGGGTTGTAACGGCGCTGCAAGCCGACTTGAAAGACCGTGTTTGCCTTAGCCCCCGCTTGGGCGATGGCTCGCGCTTCCTCCACCGTCAGCGCCAGCGGTGGTTCGCACCAGACATGCTTGCCTGCCTGCAACGCCTCCAGCACGATTTGCTTGTGCGTGTGAGGTGGCGTGGCGACGATGACGGCGTGAACATTTTTGTCGTCCAGCACGCGACGATAGTCCGTGTGAGCGGCAACGGGTTGCCCGACGATGTCTTGCGCCTTTTTCAAATGAGGCTCGTAGATGTCGCACAAGGCGACGACTTTTGCGTTCGGCACTTTAATCAAGTAGCCCAGCAACTCTCGCCCGTATTCGCCCGTCCCGATGACGGCGCAGTTGACCGTCCCTTGCGCGCTGGGGGTTGGGCGTTTGGCGACGACGGTGAGCAATCCCGCCAACGCCGTCGCCTTCAGAAATTCCCTGCGGGTCAACTCTTGCGCCATATGCTCCTTGCCCCCTTGGTTGTCGCAAGTTTTCTCCGCCAACAAAAAAGACGAGGCTTGCTGTCGCTTGAGTTTACTTTACCACGCCACTTCAACGAGTGAGCGTCCCTTCGGGAACGAGCAACTCGGAAGGATGGCGCGCCAAAAAGGGCGGGACATCGTAAAGTTCCACGACGCACCGCAAACTCCAAACCCGCAACGCCCAAATCTGTCCGTCCTTGCCTTTTGGGACGATGACGGAAAGTTGCTCGCTGGGTAGAATCGCTTGCTTCGCCATCTCCGAGATTTCTCCATACTCCCGCACATCCTGCTCCACGATGACGGAAATTTGGTCGCCTGCCACGATGCCCTCCCGCCGAAAGACTGTCCCATCCGCTGTCCGCAATTCTACGACCGATTTAGGGTCACCACCTGAAGCGATGCCGACGACGAAGTGCTTTGTGCCTTTCGGGACAAAAAAGAAAAGCGGTTCGCCCTTTGGCAGCCATAACCGCAACGGCACCCGCCGCATTTTCCCCGGCTCATCAAATCGCCCGCACCAAACCGAGAGCGGGCGGTGATCAAACTCCACTTGCGCTGCCTTCCAATAGTCCGTCCCTGGGTCAAAGGCGTAAACCCCGTCGGCAGGTAAAGTCAACATCACTGTCGCAGGCTTGCCCCTCTCCGCTTTCACTTCACCTTGCGCTATTACTCGTTCCGTGCCGTCAGCCTGCTTCAATGTCCATCGGCAATCAACGGTGTGCCTCACATCAAAGGGTGTGTAAGTGAGCGAGAACCTCTCACCCTTGCGCCCGATAAAGTAATGGACGCCGCTTTCCACGAAAAGCGGTGACCGCTCCACATTCCCCCACATCTTCACCGCTTGCGGCAATCGTTGGGCAATGGAAACGAGCCGACCATTAAATTGCCGCCCTTCAATTTCCACTGCCATAGGCACAAGGCGTTTGAGCCATCGCAAGTCGTCGTCAAACAACCGCCGCACTTCTTCATCGGATGGAATGTCCGTCCGCTCTGTCTTCCACGCTTCCGTTTGCTTGAAGTCAAACCCTTCAAGACGCTTTAAGGCAGCGAAGCGTTGGTCAAACCATTCGGTAAACAGCATCGGGAAGGTGTGCACCAAACCCGTGTCCATGATGCGCCGGGCGAAAACGACGCATTCTTTCGCTTTCCCAACGACTTCTTCTGGCAGCGCCGCCAACTTGCCCCACTGATCCCATCGCGATGTTCGGTCGTAATCCAGCCACAGGCGCAACAGGTGCAGGTACATAGCGAGGCGGTTGAGCCGCTGTCTCACCTGAGGGTCATTTTCACGGTTGTAGGCTTCCCGCAAATCTTGCATCGCCAAAAGCAACCCTCGCCCCGAAAAGCGCTCGCCTTTCGCCCATCGCTCATAGAGCCTTCGCATCGGCTCCGCGCCTTTCCCGAACGCCTTAGTGCAAAAGTCCCACACCAACGCCTTTGGGTCAAGGTCGGGATTCCACATCAACTTCGCCGCCACCCAGTAACCCAATCCGTTCGGTCCCCAGTTGCATGACGACTCTGCTGTGTAACTCACCATGCCCAACTCGTGGTAGTGCTTGATGGCGTCCGCCAGTTCGTAAACGCGCCCCGCTTTTGCGGCACCGGGCAAATCAAAGTCCCAAGGGTAGACGCTGAAGTAGTCGTAGACGCCGACGGTCGCCCCCAATTCTCGGAGCGCCTGAACTTGCTCGTCAAAAGTCAACTTCGTGTAGCGAAAGCCCGTCGTCACTTCCACATAGACATTGGGCAACAAGCGAAACTTCGGTGGGTCACTGTGATAAGCGTAAGCGAGAAGCCCCACAAACCTGTCAGGAAACTCCTTGCGGACGGCTTCTGCCACCTTGTTGGCAAGGAAAAAGGCTTGGTCGCTGGGCGAACCGATGGCTTTGCAGTTTTCGCACTCACAGTAGCCGCCACCATCATTGGGTTCAATTGATGCCATCAATCGGCTTGGATCTCGTCGAAGGAGTTGTAGCACACCCTCAATGACCAGTCGCTGCACTTCAGGGTTGCTGACGCAAAGTTGTGTCGGTTGGCGCTTCCCACCGACGAGAGCGAACCATTCAGGGTGCTTTTCAAACTCGCGGTGCGGAATGTAGCGTTCGTAAGCATGCCCGCAGTCAACGGGAAAGTCACCGTATTGACGGTTGCGTTGCATCCATGCTTCATAGTCTTCCGCCAGTTTTGGCGTCCTCGGTCCCCAGCCATACCAGATGCGTCGCCACCTGAAAGCGGGTCTCTCCCTCAAGTTCAACCGCACCGTTAAGTCAGGTTGCTTTGGAACGACCGTCCAAACAGGGTCAGGAAAGAACCAACGGCAGCCGATGTGCTCAAGGAAAGCGTAGACGGCATGGCGCAAACCCAAGTCAGTGTTAGCGAGCAATAGAAGCCGACCTTTTTCGCTGCGAATGACAAAGCCTTCTTTACCCAGTTCGCTCAACCGATGCTTTTGCGCTACATCGGGAAACTCTTTTGCAGTGCCCAACAAGATGCCGACTTTGTTGGGCATGGCAGTTTCAACGGTAGGCAGGTTGCCAATGATTTTACCGAGCCATCGTTGCAACTCTTGGGCGATGGGCATCAACCGCTCTTTACCATCAGCAGGCAAAAGGATAGGCACAGGGTTGCCCTTTCGGGCGACGGCAAAGGGTGGCATCTGCGCCATGCTGACGCTCATCGTCCCGATGGCGAGAAGGGCATAAAGCCAACGCATCTCCCCTCACCTTCCCATCGCTCAATTTGCCCGTCGCTACTGACGACCAACGCCCAACCTGTTGGATGCTGTCGCTGAAAAAGCGACAAGCCCTTTTCGCCCAGCACCAACAAAGCCGTTGACCAAGCCTCCGCTTCCGTCGGCGACGGCAGCACGACAGCAGCCAGCAAAGTGCGTCGGACAGGTTCACCCGTTTGCGGGTCAACGGTGCGCTGCCCTTCTGCAGGTGTGGTCGCTGAGACGGACAAACCGCAACCGTTTAGCGTCACTGTGGCGATTGGTTCGCCGTTGACAGGATGGGCGATGGCGACACGCCAAGGTTCGCCGTTTTGATCGCACCCGAAGGCGAAAACGCTGCTCGTCCCACCATGAAGGAAAGCGCCCTCAACACCTGCTGACCGCAAAAGGTTTGCTGCCCGCTCTAATGCATAACCTTTGCCAATCCCGCCCAAATCCAATCGCACACCTTCATCTGCCAACCGCACCGTCATTGCTGCTTCGTCCCAAAAGATGGCGTCGGTGAACGATGTCGCTTTTTGCGAATGCCGCCAAGTGCCGAGGGTAATGTCAAAAGCGCCTTCCGTCGCTTCCCACAGCCCTTTGGCTCGTTGCAGCAACCGAAAGGTGCGGGCATCTACGCGGACAGGCTGGAAGGCAGCGAGCCGATTGATTCGCCCGATGTCGCTGTCAGGGCGGAAGCGGGAGAGCAACCGCTCCAATTCGGTGATTTCGTTGAGGGCTTCCTCGCCCGCTGCCCGCAAAAAGGGCTCGTTGTCGCCGACCAACACTAACTCAAAGCGCGTCCGCATCGCATAAGTCGCCAACAAAACGACCGCCATGCTCATCGCCCCGGAAAACTTTCGCGCACTAATTCCTCTTGCAAGCGGGTGAAAAACTCTGTCAGGGCTTCAACGGAGACGGGCTTCAGCACATAGTCAGGGATGCGATGGAAGGTTACTTCGCTGAGCAAGAACGCCAATGTGGCAGGCGAGACGCCTGCATCTTTTCGTCGTGCCCACTCTATCGCCTGCTTGATGTCCACGCCATGTTGATGCAGGAAGTAAAGGTCAAGGAAATCCTTCATCTCGCCGCGTCCCAAAAGGGTGCAAATTTTGTTGGCGGCGATGTCTTCAAGGCTGTCAACGACGAAATCACCAAACTTTGGCTTCTCAGCCACAATTTGGGGTGCGACCTCGTGAACGAAGTCAACGATGAGGCTTTCATCGCCCCTTTGGAGCAAATAACGACGAAATTGAGGCGTCACGGTGATAGGCGTCAAAGAGGCATTAATCTCGCCGGCGACAGCCATAGCAATGCTCTGAATACCCTCCATTCCTTTTGCGTCCAGCGTGAACAGGTCAATGTCCTCGGAGCGACGGTGGAAAAGGTAAAAAGCCGCCAAAGCGGTCCCGCCAGTCAGAAAGAAATCTTGCCTTTGGCGGAAAAATCGTTCCAAAAAGTCTCGTTGCAGAGGGCTGAGCAGTTCATTGGACAAGACCGAGTTCCCTCCACTTGCGCAACAGGAATTCCCAAAAGGCGCGGCGACGACCGAGGCGAGGCGCCAGTCGCTCCCAATAGCGCACCAAGTCGTCCACGCTCAAAAACTCCCAAACATCCTCGTAGCGAGCCTCACGCAAAATTTTCGCCATGTAAGCCAACCGCTCCCGTTCATCTCCCGACCGCAAAATCTCTCGTAGTTGTCTGATAGTCAAGGGCTCATCCCAAAGGAAGTAAGGTCGGCTGTCTTCGTCTCGCATGTCCGTCGTCAACCGACTCATCGTTGACCACGCTCCAAAGAAAAAGCGGGGACGCCTTCTCAAGCGCCCCCGCTTCCGTCGTCATGCGAGAACTTGCAACCGTTCAGGGTCAAAGAGTTTCATCTTGCCCTCGCGGTAGGAGAGTTCCGCCAAGCCGACGGTGACCATGACTTTGTAGGCAAGGTCAATGGGGCAATTGGGCGTCTTGGTGCGGTCACGGACGCATTCAAGGAAGTTTTTGTGATGCGCCCGCAAGACATCAGGGACGGCTTCCGTCGTCACCCGCATCGGCTCCACTTCGTCAGCATAGACGCGTTCAGGCTGGACAACAATGTCGTTGCCGCCCAAAAGCATGTTGGCTTTATGCCCGTGAACAATCGTCTCCAACCCCCGCTCATTTGCCGTAGAACCTGCCACGACAACGACATGCCCGCTGGGAAACTCCGCCATCATGTGGAAAGTGTCGGGCACTTCGCGGTCGTGATGGACAAAAATGCCTCCTGTGGCGACGACGCGGGTCGGAAACTCCGCCCCGATGGCGAGGAAGAGGGTGTGCAACACATGCGGGAACAAATCCGTCACGATGCCGCCCGAATAGTCCCAGAACTTGCGCCAACGGAAGAAACGCTCAGGGTCCCAAGGGCGCTTGGGTGCAGGACCGAGGAAAGCATCCCAGTCCAAATTGACGCCCGGTTTTGCGTTAGGGTCAATGGCGTAGTTCCATTCACCCTCGCGGGAGTTGCGGCAATAACTCGTCTGCGACCAAACGACCTTGCCAATTTTGCCCTGCTTGATGAGTTCGCCTGCCTGTCGCCACTTCGGTTCAGAAGTCCACTGGGAGCCGACTTGAACGACCCGTCGGGTGCGCAGCGCCGTCTCATAGACGGCTTTCGCCTCGTCCACATGGCGCGTCATCGGCTTTTCAAGGTAGATGTCCTTGCCAGCGTTCATCGCATCTATTGCCATCTTGGCGTGCCAATGTTCGGGCGTGGCGATCCAGACGACATCAATGTCCTTGCGCTCCAGCAGTTTGCGGTAATCATGGTAGACCTCAACTTTGCCAGTTTGGCTTTTGCCTTCCCACTGCCGCTCACAGGTTTGTCGGGCACTTTCTTTGCGCGGGTCGTAGATGTCGCAGACAGCGACGATTTCAGCGTTTTCTTCACCACGCTGAATAGCGGACACCAGCGTGCGCATATGGGCATGACCCATCCCACCGCACCCGATGATGCCAATGGTGATGCGGTCGTTAGCGCCGACAACGCGCTGGCTGCCTGCCAGCGCATAAGCGCGGCTTGGCTTAAAGCCGCTCGCCATCGCTCCGACGGCTAACGCCCCCGCCGCCGTCTTCAAAAACTGGCGGCGCGAAACCTCTTTGCGTTCGTCTTTCTCGCCCGTCATGCGGCAACACCTCCTTGCTTTTTATGCTTTCAGCCACTCTTCAATGCTGATGCCTGCTTGTTTGAGAATTTTGTCGCAACAAAACTGTGCCGATATCCCGACCATGCGGGTTTGGGATGATAATGCGGATATTGCCCTTGCGCATGTATTCGTGCTTTTTGCCGCTGAAGGGACCTTCAAAACCCAACCGACGCAGTTTGCGGATGAGTTCCCGTCGCGACACGGGCACGAGCCTTCCTCTTGCTTGCCCCACTTGCCTTCCCCCTCTGAGCCGTGACCGCCAAGCGGCAACCGTTAATTACGGGAATTTCGTCACCATCCATCAGTGCCGACATGACCCAAAGTTCAATGGCATCAATCAAATCCTCCCTTGCCTCTTCAAAGTCGCGCCCTTGTGCAAAGCATCCTGGTAGGTCAGGAACCCACGCAGCGATAGCATCAACTTCCGTGTCCGCCTCATAGACGGCGTTTTTCAACGCCTCTTGCACATACTCCCTCAAAGTAACGAGCCGTTCCTTCGGCATATCGCTCACCTCGCTTCAAAAGTTTGCCCCGATTTTTCCGTGTCCCATGTCCCTTGTCCCGTGTTCCACTCAAGGCAACTCCTTGATGCGGATGTTGCGGAACTCCACGCGGCTTCCGTGATTTTGCAACCCGATGTAGCCCTTGCGCAATCGTCCCTTCAGTTTCGGATGCTCATCCATGTTCACCCGCACGATTTCCTCGCCGTTCATCGCCACGACGACCCAAGGTCCGCTGCAAATGATTTCCACGAAGTTCCATTCGCCTGCGGGCTTGGACATGTTCTTTTTCGGTGCGACGGCGTCGTAAATAGCGCCTGTCGTGTGGGGCGTCGGCTGACGACCGTAGTCGTCCAAGATTTGCACTTCCATGCCCGTAAAGGCAGGATTGCCCTCCAACGCCGAGCGGATGAAGATGCCGCTATTGCCCCCCTTGCTGATGCGGAACTCCAAGCGCAACACGAAGTTCTCGTATTGCTTGTCCGACCGCAGCCATCCGCCCCCTTCGCCCGTGCAAACGAGCACGCCCTCTTCCACCTTCCATGAGGGCGTGCCCATGACATGCCAACCCGTCAAGTCCTTGCCATTGAAAAGCGAAACAAAGCCCTTCTCAGCCTGCTGAGCCGCTACAAACAAAGCCAACCCCCAAACTGCAAGGGCAGCGAGACCGAAAGCCAACCACTTCCTCATTGCGACCGCCTCCTTCCGCCAACACTTACCAGCATCCTTACTTCTACCCTATGATGCTAACGCAAAACTGTTTCGCATGTCAGTGTGCGGCTAATAGCCGCTCTAACGCCGAAGGGAGCGGCTTGACGCCGACCGATTTGTCGGCACGGAGTAAATCCGTGCCCTACGGTCAGCACGAAATAAGTCCGTGCCTGACGGTCGCATGCAGGGCGCAGTTCTATACTGCGGCCGACCAATGCCTGAGGGTCGCGCTTGGTCTCCATCCAGGGACTTTTCAGACAATTTCGCTGTTGTGTGGCAGAGTTTTACGAGCCGAAAAAGCGAGCGAGGAGGAAGGTGACGCAAAAATGAGGTGGCTCGCGATGGCGTTTTTGCTGACAATGCTCTTGGTGAAGGAGGGTCAAAATGTGAGGGCTTGGCAGTTTGGGACTGAAGTGCCTCTGAAAATTGTCAAGGCAACGCCACAACTTAGCCAACTCGTTTCACCAGACGCGAAACTTTTTAGGTTGGCGACGGGTTGCCGCTTCACGGAAGGTCCCGCCTACGCTCCCGACGGAACGCTCATTTTCAGCGACATCCCTGCCAACCGAATTTACCGAATGCATCCCAATGGCAAGGTTGAAGTCTTCCGAGAACCGAGCGGCGGCGCCAACGGCAACACGATTGACCCACAGGGACGACTGCTAACTTGCGAAGGATTCGTGAATAAACGAGTGACGCGCACCGATTTGAAGTCAGGAAAACTTGAAATTATCGCCAGCGAATATGAGGGCAAGCCACTGAACCAACCGAACGACATCATCGCCACGAAAGACGGTCGCATTTACTTCACCGACCCAGTTTTCGGTGACCCGAAATTCAAAACGCAACCCGTTGAGGGCATTTATCTCGTCAAACCCGACAGGACTTTGGTGTGCGTGATTGCGGATGAGCGAAATCAGCCCAAACCCAATGGCTTAGCACTTTCGCCCGACGGCAAAAGACTTTACACGACCGACAGCCAACGCAATGTCGTCCGCATTTACGAAGTTAAGCCCGATGGCACTCTCGGTGAAGGTCAGGACTTGGCGACAATGGAAGGCAAGGATGGCGCGGGCGATGGGATGAGGGTTGACGAGAAAGGCAACATTTGGGCGACAGGACCTGACGGGATTTGGATTTTCGCTCCCGACGGAAAGTTGCTCGGCATGTTGCAGTTGCCCGAAGTGCCCGCCAATTTATGCTTTGGCGGACCTGACGGAAAACACTTGTTCATCACAGCGCGAACCTCTGTTTACTTGCTGAGAGTGAATGTTGCCGGCGCTCGTTATTGGTGAACTGTCGTTCGCTTCGGGCAAGTTTCGCCTGACCCTACGGTAGACGGCAAAGCGAGGTTGAGCAACGACGGTTTTTGTCCCATGAAGATTTGAAAAGTTTGTTTCGCTGACTTCGTGAAGTCCCTTCGCTGACGGTTGAGCTTGGATTATCCTTGGGAGTTCGCAAAGAGGTGGTGGGGCGGAAAGTTCTATGCGTCATAGGTGGCAAGATTGCCCCTAACGGGACAGTTGGGAGAAAATGAAGCAAGTCTTACCTTTTGAGCCACAGCAGGCGGTAAGGCTATTTTTAAACCTTGACAGGCAAGTTGCTCAGTAAGTTAGCAACCTCTTCTAAGTCCAGCACCGAGAAGATTTCCTCCCTTTGCAATGCCGTCGGGAGTGAAGAGAACAAAGGCGGTAATGACAGCCGCCGCAAGTAATCTTGCCATCGCTTTTCAACGAGCCTCTCAAGCATGTCAACCTTCAAGTTCCTCAGAATTTGTTCCAGCGGAACTGTGTGGGATAAAATGATACGCCACGCATCGCTATCAACGCTTGCCGTCGTCATTTCCCGCAGAAGGTCACTCAAAATCCAGTTGACGATAGAACCGGCAAAGGTGTAAAGCACCCATCGCCCACCATGCCATTCTGCGAGCCAGCAACTGTCTTGCAGTCGTTCACCGAGATATTGTCGCCACCATCGGAGTTGCTGGTGCGCCCAATCGTCGCAGAAAATAGGCAAGTCTCCCAACGCTTCGTCAGGCATCGAGAGGACGGTTCGGATGGCTTGGGCGACGCTTTTGGGTGTCGGCTCAGGGGACGCAAGATACTTCGCCAATTCTGCTTCCTCATGTTCCAAATCGGTCACCCACACCGATTGGTTCTCCACCCACGTGACAAGCCTCGGCTTGCCTGCCAACACGACGATTTTGCCCGGTCTCAACCCACGAGCATATTGGGCAGGGATTTCCGCCAACGGGACAGATTGCTCCTGACCTTCGCCGACCACAATAGCGCTTTCCTGCCCACCGATGTTGCTCCAGAAAAGCCCTTTCGCCTGCCATGCGTGGAATGTATCGCTTGGCAACCACAAATCCCGCCGAACATCTCGCTCCAAAACGCCCCTTTCGGTCAAAGCATCAAGGATGTCCGTCAACGCCTGTTCGTTACAAAAAGTCGGACGATTTCGGACTGTTGTGAGAAAAGCGTCGGGAGCGACACAACCGTAGCGACAACAAAGTGCCAGCAATTGCTGCAATAAGACGGAGAAGTAATGGGGCTCAATTCGGGTTTCCATCTCATCGTTGAGAGCGCAATAAGTCAAGGCAACAAAGCGCAACAAATCATCATCGGTGTCAGCAGGAGCACCCGACGGATGCCACTGAGGACATGCCTCATAAACGATGCAGGTGTCTGTGCGCCGATTACCCCGACCAAGTCTTTGCAGAAAACTTGTGACCGAATGGGGAGCACCCCAAAGCGCCACCGCATCTATGTCGCCGATGTCAATGCCCAGTTCCAAAGTGCTCGTCGCCACACAAACGGCATTTGAGGCTTGGCGGAAAGTTTTTTCCACCCATTCTCGGTAGTCCCGATGTAGAGACGAGTAGTGCAAGAGCACAGGAACGGGAAGACGACCGTTCAACTGCCAACAGAGCCAATCGCAAGTCGCACGAGTGTTGGCGAAGAGCAGAACCTTGCGGTGTTTGGAAAGGATCTCATCAATCCACTTTGATGCTGCGTCTCCAAAATCTTCAGGTTTGGACGAACCGACATAAGAGAGGTAAACCTGCAGTTGCCGCTGCCCTTTCACTGAGACAACTTGCACTGGTTCATCGCTGCCTTGCAGGAACTGAGCGACCCGCTCAGGCTCGGCAACCGTCGCTGAAAGACCAATCCGCTGTAAAGGATGTTGAGCATGGTGCTTCAACCGCTC
>Ga0209289_100592_pt1 | contig 17822 bp, 14 predicted proteins | sample GXS110809BmetaG_FD_184121 | JGI IMG/M metagenome (GOLD analysis project Ga0209289, IMG submission 184121) | Hot spring microbial communities from Gongxiaoshe hot spring, China to study Microbial Dark Matter (Phase II) - GXS 110809B (SPAdes)... ...
ATCTCACAGGGAAAATTTTGCAAATTTCTAAAAACCATTGAAATTATTTTCAGTTTGGAATGTTGCCATGCAATATCAGAATCAAAATCTTACTAACTGTTATATCAGGAAAAAGATAAATTAGGACTATATTCACTATCTGGCATTTTTGATGGATATAAAAAATTTTTTTACTTTTTACGCATCCTAAGTGGCTACCAAATTCTTTTACTCTGTTGCAATCATAGTATTTTATGTATTTTACTTTTCATATCCTAACTCAATCATATCCTAACTCAATAAAGATTTGATTGATGCGACAAAGCAATACTAATTAAAATAAAAACAACAAACATTGCATATTATTAAGGCTTAAACAGATCAGACCAAAAATCGTAAAACTTGATAAATATGTTTATAAATTCAATACATCTGATTTACCTATTTTCACTAGCCTCAAACAAAATCTAAGGGCTCAAGGAGCTTTGATGCTGATAATACTGGTCACACCTAATATTGTATCCTTCAAGCTTCTCGACAGAATACCGGAGCCCCGAACCACATATTTACTTTAAAATTATGTATTAGAACATTTCTCGAGCACATCAGCAGAAAGAAAACCGACTTACCAAGTTCCAAAACGGAAGTCATCTAAAGATTATAAAAGCTATAGTGTATCCTCCTTGTCCTAAATATAAAAATCATATAAATGCTCATTTCACTCCACTGAATATTAAGGTTTTAAGTATCTCCAGCAGTTTTCTCTCTTAAGTCCAATAGCAAGCTTCAAAAATCCTTTCATCAATATCTAAGATTGGACAAAATTGGCAATCACTAAAACAATTACATATTACAACTTGATAGGGGCAAATCTGAACTTTAGCAGTTTAACTGACTTTACAAATTTATATTACACCACATACTTTACATTTTTATCCTTAGACTTACAGAATTTTTTCGTACTTGTTCTTTTTTTCTTTAGGTTCTAGGCTATAAAACATATGATGATAATATTAATGCGAAATAATCAAACAAACAAATACATTTCTACCAAAATTTATATCTCTCTTAAAGACGGGAACAAAAAATCAATCAAGTTCTATTTTGAAGTCTTCTTTAAATGGGATTTGTTTTTTCTTATCAAAGACAAAGTTTTCCATCACAAGGAAATCAATATCTGTTCTCATAAAGCATCTGTATGCATCATCTGGAGTACAAACTATAGGTTCTCCTCTAACATTGAAACTTGTGTTTATTATAACACCGTATCCTGTGATTTTTTTGAATTCGTTGATAAGCTTCCAGAATCTGGGGTTTGTCTCCTTATGGACAGTCTGCACCCGAGCAGAGTAATCAAGATGAGTCACAGCAGGTATGTCAGAGCGAACGAAATACAAGCGTTCGGAAAGAGATAGGTCATACCAATTTTCGGGAAGCGGATTCCTTCTTTTTGGATTGACATAATCTATAAGTATCATATATGGAGATGTAAATCCGAACTCAAAATATTCTTTAACATCTTCTGCTATTACGGATGGAGCAAAAGGTCTAAAACCTTCCCTAAACTTTATTTTCAGGTTTAGTTTCTTTTGCATTTCTGGTCTTCTTGGGTCAGCAAGGATGCTCCTTGCTCCAAGAGCCCTTGGTCCCCACTCCATCCTTCCCTGAAACCAACCGACAATATAACCATCTGCAATAAAACGCGCTACAGTTCTACAGAGCTCGTCTTCATCTTGTAATTCAATGTAATCAGCTTTGTATTTTGAAATCGTAGAGAGTATATCATACCTTGAAAATGAAGGTCCCAAAAAAGCTCCTTTAATTGAGTCAAATTCAGATATAGTCCGACTGGTTTCATCATGCATGTAGTAGAAGCTTAAAGCAGCCCCCATAGCTCCACCAGCATCTCCAGCAGCAGGTTGTATCCAAACATTGTCAAATATCCTTCTTATAAGTATCTTCCCATTGGCAACACAATTTAAAGCAACTCCCCCAGCCATACATAGATTCTTACTCCCGGTTAATTTTTTGACCTCATTAGCCATACGAAAAACAATCTCCTCAGTTATCTCCTGAATCGCAAGCGCAATATCAGCATATATCTGCTTTATCTCTGTCTCGGGTTTCCTGGGAGGAACACCAAAAATCTCAGCCCATTTATCTTCTTTTATCATCTTCAAACCTGTGCAATAATCAAAATACTCTTGATTCAGGCGTATGGAACCATCTTCTTTTATATCCACAAGCTTATCAAGTATCAAATTTTTATATTTCTGGGCAGATCTTGGATCTCCATACGGAGCAAGCCCCATTAATTTGTATTCGCCAGAATTCACCTTAAAACCACAATAATAGGTAAAAGCCGAGTAAAGCAAACCAACAGAATCAGGAAAATGCAATTCTTTGAACAATTTTATTTCTTTATCTTTACCATATCCCAAAGAACATGTAGCCCATTCACCGACACCATCTACAGTAAGTATAGAGGCTTCGTAAAATGGTGAAGGATAAAAAGCACTTGCGGCATGAGATAGATGATGCTCTGAAAAATACAGAGGAGGAATCTTTCCATCGGAATTTATCTTCTTAATCTCGCGCTTTAACAGGTCCTTCATAAACATCTTTCTATCAAATATGAGAGATGAAACTGCAGATTTAAACTGTTTAAAACCCTTCGGAGCATATCTGTAATATGTATCAATTATCCTTTCAAGCTTTATAATTGGTTTTTCATAAAAGACAACCGCATCAAGGTCAGAAATAGATATACCCGCTTCCTTAAGACAATACTGTATTGAGTTTGATGGAAAACTTTGATCGTGTTTCTTTCTTGTCCATCTTTCTTCCTGACAGGCAGATATAATCTCTCCATCTATAACTAGACAAGCTGCACTATCATGATAGTAGGCTGATATACCTAAAACCTTCATCTCCTTAAATTTAATAACATTTTTTATACAATTATTTTAGAGAGATAACTCGTTAATCTTTAATAATAAAAGCAGTTTTCAAGAAAAACTACAATATAATCAAGTGAATCTGAGAAGACACATATGAACATGATTTTTGAGATAGAAAGTGGATAATCAATCACTTTCAAGAATAAAAAATTCTTTGAATTCTCCTTTCTTCTGTAAGAATCAAACCAACCATTCACAAAAGATCTAGTCATTTATTTACACCATCTCAAACATAATGATCCGATGCAACCTACATTATCTGCAAAATTTTTAATACATATGGAGCTTGATTATAAAATCTAACCAAAGTTTAATATTAGATATTTAAGGGAAAACGACACAAGAAAGTAAATAAATCTGCTGCATTTTAAAAATGGGAAAATAAAATCATCTTCGAACCACTACTGTTTTAGTGAGGTTATCATGCAAAAAGGTTTTTCCCCGAGTTATAATGAGAGGTATAATCACACCAAGACCTGCCGGCAGAACCATAAAAACCAGAAGAATCGCACGCAGAAATGAAGTTCTTAAATCTGGGGGAGACCTATCTAATCTCTCAACTCTTATCCTTACTATCCATTCTCCTGGAGTCATTCCTTTGAAGAAAAACCAAAATAATGCAAGATAAAGTGTGAAAATTACTACCTCAATACCACTTAACTGAAGATATGATATCGCAAACTTTTTTCCCTCCCCAAGTTTTATTTCAAGCTTTCCTGGTTCGGTGTGTACTTCACCTCTTTGAGTTTTTATATCAAGTTCTCCTTTTCCAGCCTTGATTTTACCAAGAGGAGTTTCAATCTCAAGCAATTTGAGTTCTTCTTCTTTTTTCTGTTTTTGCTCTTGTTGCTGTGGATTCCGCTCTGTTCTGTATTCTGTGATTTGCCTCTCACCCGACATCTGAATAAATTTCTTAAATGTTATAGTGCTGATAATTCCAAAGGAAGAGATGAAGATCAAAACATCAAGATAAAAAGAGATGAATCTATCCCAAATTCCTGCAGACTTTATGAGGAATCTGACATCGTCTGTTTCATTAATAAGTTTTTCTGGTTCTCCCCGAACAAATATTCTGATTCCATCTCCTACTCCCTTGATTGAAAGTTCCCGCGATGGTGAAAAACCTTGCTTGTTTTTCAGAATCATATAAGTAGGTTCCGAGATGGCCAATGTTCCGCCTTTGATAGCCTCTATAACTCTAAAGGCGAAATTCACATCTAAACCGAAGATGTCATTATCTTCAAAAATAACTTCACCGACAGTTATAAAAACTTTCACTTTAGTTTCAGAACTACTGTAGCGCGATATCAAGATATCAGCAGCACCTATGGCCTTTTCTAATAAATTGAAGACAGCTATTGCCCCATCTCCCAAAAACTTTATAACCTTACCTTCGTTCAAATTAACTGAATCAAGAACAGAGTTTTTAAAATTATCAACAAAATTTGAAAGCTCGTTATGAGATAATGAAGATGAAAGCTTTGTGAAACCTTCAATATCCACAAGGAATATGTAGCAAAGTCCCTCCTTCTTTTTCTTTTCGAGGTTATCATTTTGATTATTCGTAAATAAATTCATTTTTGCCCGAACAAAAAATCAAATACCAAGTAAGTAATTTTAATCATCGTTGAAGCGAAATTTACAAAAACTTGTTTTGCAATTTATTTTGTATAATATCAGAAATGAAATTTAGAGATTTCTAAAATTGTTTTAAGATTTATGCAATTATTTCAGTTCCTATTCCTTCATCTGTAAATATTTCAAGGAGTATGGAATGTTCAATAAGGCCGCTTATGATATGAACTTTTTTCACTCCCGATTTGACAGCTTTCAGGGCAAGGCGTACTTTAGGTATCATTCCGCCCGTTATAATACCATCTTCTATAAGCTTTTGAGCTTCTAAATCGGTTATAGATTTAATAAGCTTTCTGTCTTTATCAAGAATTCCATCTTCATCTGTAAGGATTATAAGCTTCTCTGCTGAAAGTGCCATAGCAATTTCACATGCAACTTCATCGGCATTAGTATTCATTGAAACACCGTTTTTAGTGATCGTTACAGAGGAGAAAACGGGAATAAAATCCATACTTAATAAGTCCATTATATCTTTGGATTTTACGGATACAACAGATCCAACCCTATTTTTAACTTGTTCGGAGACCAAAAAGAAATTATCTCTTCCAGACAGGCCTATAGCTTTCCCACCTTTTTTACATATTGCAGAAACAAGCCTACCATTTACCTTACCATCAAGCACCATTTCAACTATTTCCATAACAGTGTCATCTGTTTCTCTTATTCCATCTTTGAAATGTGATTTTATGTTCAGCCTTTCAAGGAACCTCGTTATTTCTTTCCCACCACCGTGAACGACAACAACCTTTATACCTACAAGTGAGAGCAAAACAATATCTTCTGAAACAACATCAAAAACCTCTTCCTCGTCAAGAATCCTACCACCAATTTTCAAGACGAATATTTTATTCTTGAATTTCAAAAAATATGGAATAGCTTCTGTGAGAATATCCGCCTTATCTGAAAACTTTTCTTTTCTCAACATTAACTTTGAATTTAATTTCATTAATAAAGTTTGTTAAAATTAACAATATGCAGGAACTTGAGGGTATAAACATAAAGAACATAGATAATATTCCATACGTTTTAGGAGCGAAAGCTGTAAGGGAAGTTTTTGAAAGGTTTGGGATAAAAAAGAGCAAAAGAGCAGTCTATAAATTTATCTCAAAAGCTTCATGGAAAAAAAGAATAAAGGAAAATGGTAAAAGCTTCATAGGAGTTCCAATATATGAAATAAAAAGATGGATAGATAAAAATTATCCAATGATATCTCAAAACGAGGAGAAAAATTATATATCAAAAAACTTCACCATAATAGATGGTTTCCAAAAGATAATAGATGATATTTCATCAAAAATAGAAGATACAGAACAAACTCCCGAGATATTTAAAACTCAAGAGCAAGGCTCAACAGGTCCCGAGCAATTGGATCCAAATGAAAGGATATCAAATCTATCACAAGAAATCATTTCTCTACTAATAAAAAATCCACCCTCAAACTATGATGAAAAAGTTCTAAAAGATCTGAAAAATAAATTGATATTTATATATACCTATGTCGAAAACATATTAAAACTGAAAGAAATGGGATAAATTTTATTGATCACTAAATTTAATTAATGGAAAAAAGATTCGTTTATCTGGATTATAACTCCACAACACCTGTTGCTAATGAAGTTGTAGAGAGTATGCTGAATGTTATTTCTACCGGTAATCCATCATCTCCGCACTGGTTTGGTAGAGAAGCAAGGGAATACCTTGATTCATCAAGGGAAAAAATAGCTCAAATACTAAAAGTGAATACACACGAAATAATTTTCACATCCGGATCAACTGAAGGCAATAATACTGTCATAAAAGGTATCGCCTTTTACGAAATTAAGAAAAATAGAACACCTTACATAATTTCAACTAAAGTTGAACACAGCTCAGTTATCAGACCGCTTGAATTTGTCAGAGAAATTGGAGGAAAGGTAGAACTTCTCGATGTAGATAAATATGGGATACCAGATATTGACCAGCTGCTAAAAATCCTAAAAAAGAATACTAAACCTTCATTAATATCTGTTATACATGTCAATAACGAAACCGGTGTTATATCTCCTTTAGAAGAGATCGCGAAAATTGCAAAAGAGTATGGAATCCTTATTCACACTGATATAACCCAATCTATTGGGAAGATGAGAATAGATCTTTCTAATGTAGATTTTGCAACATTTTCTGGACACAAGATATATGGTCCAAAAGGCATAGGTGTTCTTTATGCGAAATTAGGATCTCCGCTTGAGCCATTAATTCACGGCGGGAAACAAGAGGATGGACTTCGCGCTGGAACACAAAATGTTCCAGGAGCAGTTGGAATAGCGAAAGCCCTTGAATTATGTTCAATAAACGAAGACTTGGAAAGACTAAAAAAATTACAATACCGTTTTGAGGAGGAAATAAAAAAAACATACAATGTAAAGATAAATGGGCATCCAAAATTAAGATTACCTACAACATCAAATATAACATTCTTCGGTATTGAAGGAGAAACACTTTTGATAAATCTTGACCTTGAAGGAATAGCTGTTTCCACGGGATCAGCTTGTTTAGCAGAATCTAAAACTCCTTCACATGTTCTAATTGCAATGGGGCTTACTCCCGAAGAAGCAAAAAGCTCAATCAGATTTTCATTCGGTAGATACACATCAGAAGAAGATATATCATACACAATAGATAAACTATCAAATATAATAAAAAGAATCTCGCCAAGAAAAACTCATAATTAACTAACTCCACGATTCCTCAGTAATTACGATACGATCATCACAACAAACAAAAAAAAGAAACGAATCAAATCAATAAAAGTTATAAGTTTTAAAAAGCGAACTACTCCATAATTATAGAAGATGGAGCTTCCTGCTTCATAGAGATTTTTCACCTCTCCACAGTTCTGGCCATCCCTGCCCTACCATCCTTGACAACCCTTTGTTTATCAGGATTATATATTATATTAATTCAGAAACTGACTTCCTGTCAAGCATTTGCAATTCATCTCCATCCTGTAGAGGACGGAGACTTCTTGCAAGTTTCAGGTTAAATATTGGGAGAATGATTTTTAATGAATCATACAAAAAATCAAATAAGTTAACGGATGCCTATGCAAGAAATCTAGGGATATAATGGAGTGAAACAAGAGATAGAAACAGTATGTAATCTTTTAACTCGATTTGTTTTGGATTTTTGCGTGTCTCAACAGAACAAAAACTATAGATAAAATTAATGCAGAAGCTTTTAAGATGGACTTCCTTTCAAAGTATATAGAAGAGAAAAGGAAAAAAGGCATAGAAAATTTATCTAACATTCAGAGAGAAAAACCTATAAGGGATTTTGTGTCAGCGATATCTGGTGAGAAAATAAGCATAATAGCTGAGATAAAGAAATCTTCTCCAAGTTCAGGTGTTATAAAGGATAAGGATGCTGTTTCGTGTGCAATTGAATATCAGGAAGGTGGAGCAGACGCAATATCGGTTCTAACAGAACAGAAATATTTTAAAGGAGATATAAAAGATCTAAAATCAGTTTCTGAAATATCTAAAATACCCGTACTCAGAAAAGATTTCATAATACATAAATCAGAAATCTATGAATCTTATATAAATGGTGCAGACGCCTTTCTCCTTATTTCAGAATGTTTCACAAGCCCAAGAGAAATAGAAGAAATGATACTTTACGGAAGAAAACTTGGCATTGAGCCACTCCTTGAATTCTTCTCTGAAGAAGGTGGTGAAAAAGCTATAAAAACATCTGCAAAAGTCATAGGGATAAATAACAGAAATCTTAACACATTAGATGTTGATCTCAAAAGAGGTATTGAACTCTTCAAAAAATTTCAAAATCATTTAAAAGGAAGAATAGTTGTATCAGAAAGCGGAATAAAATCAAAGGAAGATATACTGATTTTTGTCAGATCTGGTATAAATAAATTCCTCATAGGTGAAACTTTAATGAGGTCTCAAAATCCTGGAGAACTAATCAAAGAATTAAAAAATCCTAAAGGCTTTAAATAGTAAAAACTTAAATTTGAAGTTGCAATCATAGTCAAACACTGATTTATTTTACTTTTCATATCTTAATTACCCTATCTTAATATTTTTTGGTTTGATAGATGCAACAGAGCAAAATTTGAACATAAATTTGGAAATCACTGTTAGTAAGGTATATTTTTTAGCTTTATTTCAACTCTTCTGTTCTTTTGTCTGTTTTCCGGCGATATATTTGGGACCACTGGCTTTGTATCAGCGTAGGCGACTATAGAGAGTCTCTCATGAGGAACACCGTTATCTTCAAGGACTCTTAGCACCTCTGCAGCTCTTGCGGCAGACAATTCCCAATTTGACTTATAAAGAGGAGATTTCACAGGAATATCGTCAGTATGACCCTCAACCAGAACATCTGCTTGCATAGCCGATATATATTTAGCGAGGATTTTCAGAGCCTTCTTTCCTTTTTCTGAAAGTTCAGCAGATGCTGGTTCAAAAAGAAAATCAGAAGGTAAAGAGACAACTGGTCCTTCCTCTGTTCCATAGACCCTAAACAGAAGTCCTCTTTGTTCAGCTCCAGTTTCAACCTCTTTTTTTATCTCCTCAATAGCGCTCATAAGATACCCTGTTGGCTTTCCTGGAATTGGACCAAGACCTGGGGTAGAAAGAAGAACCTCCAGTTTTTTCTCTGGAAATGGTTCTCCACCCAAGACGCCAAGAGTTTCTCGGAGTGATGTAACAACCGCAACTATTTTCATTCTTTTAGGCTCGCTGTAGGCGAACATAGCTATGAACAGAGCAAGCAGAGAATTCATCATATCGAGCCATATTATAGCCCACCTTGGGGCCTGTTCACCCCCTCCACCACCGTGTTGTTTTTTTCTATCCATTATGCAGCTGCCTTTGCTTCATAAGTCTCTCTTTCCTTCTTCGTTAGGTATCCCTTTAGTTTTTCTTCCACAACTATATGAGGTTCTCCTTTTGCCAGAGCAAGCGCTCCTTCTCTTATCAAAGACAAAGTTATTACCTCCTCCGAGTGTTTCATCTCAAGTTTGTTCTTTATCGGAGTGAATATCCCGTATGAAGTAAGTATTCCATAAAATGTAGCAACAAAGGCAAGAGCGACACCAGGACCAACTTTTGCTGGGTCTTGAAGATTTATAAGTGTTCTAATAAGTCCTGAAACAGCACCAATTAGACCAAAAGATGGAGCACACATCGCAGCAAAATCAAACATCTTCTGACCAACCATATGTCTTTCTGTCATAACCTCAAGCTCCGCATCAAGTATCCTTGAAACAGCTTCCGGATCAAGACCATCTGCTATAGCTCTCAATGCCCTTCTCATGTATGGATGTTCAACTTCATCTATTACAGCTTCTATAGACTTAACTCCCTCCCTTCTCAATCTTCTCGCATACTCAACAAAATCTTCAATAAGTTTTGAATTAGAGTGTTTTCTCTCAAACAAGAAACTTTTAGTTATCCCTAAAACAGCTGCTATTTGAGAGCCTGTAAATGCAGTAAAAGTTGCAGCAAGGGTTCCGCCTATAACTATAAACCAAGCTGCCCAAACACCTTTACCCCAAAAAAATATCAAAAGGTCCTGAATTCCATGGGCCTCTATCATTATCCCCCCAAAGACAGCTGCAAAAATCAAAGCAAGACCTAACAAACTCGTTATATCTGGTCTGCCCATCTTATATAAAACCTCCAAAATATAATATAATCAGGTTAAAAGATCGGAAGCGATATAATATTTCTTTAACCGATCATCTTGATCCTTCCAATCTAACTACCATATTCCCCGTATCAAAGTTTCTTTACAATTTCGCCTATCATCTCTCGCACGATTACCTAAAACAAAATGGTGAGTTCAAATTTATAACACTCTGCCCCATACATTTTCTGGTATCAATTGTTGAGAGAATTTTCTGGTATATTTTCCCTCAATATGCTTCATGTTTTCACCAACCACGCAAGCAAAGAATGTAATTTAAAACACAAATTCAATCGTTATGACCCATTAAGTATTCTCTTTACAACCGGACTAACTATCTGACCATCGTATGTAACCGCACTATCCCTTATTATTTCGTCCTCAAAATTGATCAGAAATTTACCATCTTTTGTTATGAAGAGAGAAAGGAAGTTAGCAAGACACATAGAGTATAGATAAGAAGAATGCTTTGGATAAAAGCTAGCAGGATTGATGATACCATATATTTTAACCCCATTGAAATCTAAAATCTCCCCTGGGCGTGTGAGCTCACAATTCCCACCTTTTTCGGCTGCAAGGTCTATGATTACAGAACCGCGTCGCATAGACTCAACCATATCTTTAGTTATTAGAACAGGGGCTTTCTTTCCCGGAACTTGTGCCGTGCTTATAACAATATCTGCTTCAGAGATATGTTTTTTCATAAGTTCTCTTTGCTTTTTGTAGAATTCTTCTCCCATAGCTTTTGCATATCCACCCTCTGCGCGAGCTTCTTCGGTTTCCAAACCCAACTCAACAAATTTTGCACCGACACTCTGAACTTGCTCCTTTGTCTCCGGTCTTATATCATATCCCTCCACTATGGCTCCAAGTTTCTTTGAAATAGCCATAGCTTGAAGCCCAGCAACACCAGCACCTATGACAAAAACCTTAGCAGGCTTGGTAGTTCCAGCAGAAGTCATAAGCATTGGGAACATCTTGTCTGAAAGTTTTGCAGCTTCTATAACTGCACGGTATCCCGCAACTGTTGCCATCATAGAAAGAGCATCCATACTCTGCGCCCTTGAAATTCTTGGAATAAGCTCGACAGAAAAAGCGTTTATCCTTCTCTCTGCAAGCTTCTTCAATACATCTGGATAAGCTAAAGGTTCAAGAAAACCTATTATTGTCTTATTCTCCTTTAGAATTTTTAAATCATTTTCCTCAACTTCCTTGCATGCCCCAGGCCCCCTTACATAAAGAATTATATCCGCTCTATTAAAAACTTCATCTCGCTCCTGAACAACCTCCACTCCCTTTGCTTTGTAATCCTGATCACTTATACCAGAGGCTACGCCACATCCACTCTGAACAATAACTTTAAACCCCCTACGCGTAAGAAAATCAACAGACCAAGGAGTTATAGAAACTCTCACCTCATTGGGAAAAAGTTCCTTCACAGCTCCAACAATCATAACAACTATGTTTATAGCAACATGTCTGATATCTTTTTTTTCAGAATTCCTCAAGATTATTCTAACAATTAATTACTTGTTGTTATATGGAAAAAAATCTCTGGGGCGGAGTTTTCTCAGATGTTAAAATGGATAAGAAAATAAAGAAATTCATTGACTCATTCAGCTTTGACCGTATAATGTATAAAGAAAACTTTGATATAACCTTGTCGCACGCAATAGCCCTAAGTAAAATAAAAATAATAGAAAAAGATGATATAAAAAAAATAATCAAATTCAGAAAAAAAATCCTGGAAGATGTCGCGAAATCAAAAGATGATGAATTTGAAGATGTTCATTCCGCAATAGAATTTTTCATAACAAAAATTGTGGGGGAGGAAACAGGATATAACCTTAGATTAGGAAGGTCAAGAAATGAAGAAGTCATAACAACAACAAATCTTTGGATCCTGAGAAACTCAAATGAACTTAATAATGTTTTCAAAGAAGTTTCAAGCTCAATGATAGAGTGTGCAGAAAACAACTTTGGGAAGATAATACCATTATTCACACACACAAGACAGGCTCAACCTATACTCTTCTCTCACCTCATCCTTTCTCATCATGAAGGATTCATAAGATGCCTTGAAAGATTCAGAGATTGCTTGAAAAGATTAGATGTTTGTCATCTTGGAAGCGGAGCAGGTGCAGGAACAGGAATAGAACTTGATGTTGAACTTATGGCAAAACTTCTCGGATTCTCTCGCATATCCCAAAACAGCATTGATTCCACAAGCCGAAGAGATATGCTATCTGAACTCATCTTCTGTTTCTCAACAATCTCATCCCTCTTCTCAAAAATATCAGATGATCTTATCTTACTCTCATCGGAAAAATTTGGTTTTGTTCAAATATCAGATAAACTCTGCACAGGTTCCTCCATGATGCCCCAGAAAAAAAATCCAGATACACTTGAAGTCATAAGATCAAAATTTGCCAAATTCATAGGATATCTCAATTCAATGATAACACTAGAAAAGGGACTGATATCAGGATATTCAAAAGATCTTCAAGAAGACAAAAGAATACTATTTCAAGCCTTCCAAGAAATATTAGATACATCAGTTGTTATTGTTGAAGTTTTTAAAAACATAGAAGCTAAAGAATCTGAAATCCAAAACTATACACTTGCGACAGATCTTGCAGAAAAACTTGTTCTCCTGAAAAATATACCTTACAGAAAATCACATAAATTAGTTGGAGAAAAACTCAAACAGGGAGAAAAAATAGAAGATATAAACTTTAAAGAATCGCTGAAGATAAAAAAAACACCCCAAAGCACGAACCCAAAAGCTGTCAAAAAACAAATCCAATCACATTCGCAGAGAGCATCCAGTATCTTTAGAGAAATTGAAAAAATTCTTGAAAAATTCCAAGAATCAGAGTTTGCAAGAAGAATTCAAGGGTATATCAGATAAAATATCGGAACACTATCCTCGCTTCTCCCAAAGATATAACTCATTCATCCAGGTTTCATTCAAGTTTGGCATAAGCAACAAATCCATTCATTATAAAAACCAAATGGGGAATTCTCCTACTATCTACAACTATACCAACACCCCTATTTTTCGGAATAGGACTTACATTAGAAACTTTATAAGATCTCCATCCACCATACAAAGTCGCGTATCTTAATTCTTCAAAACCTTTTGAGTAATAGCTTATGTGAGGATTTCCACTGCTATCAAGAGAAATAGAACACGAGGACATTGGACCGGAATTATCAACAGCGTCCGGGATTCCAAAACTTCCCCCGTTGCTTGCTCTAACATAAAAAAGATTTGGCGTATTTTCTCCCGTAAAGCAAATATGTGTTGTTCCATCGGAGAACAAAGCAATACCAACATATTATAAGTGTAAGTTGATATCGCAACAGGAACCAGCCATGAGTTAAAGTTATGTGGAGTTAGGTTTCTCGTATAATACGGATAGTATATACCACCTTGGAGATCAGCAAACACTATATGTAAAGTTGCTCCATCAGGACTTATAACCATATCAATATCTGTCATACTTACAGAAGATGCAATCCACAGATGCGAGAGAAAAATCTGGAGCTGATGAAACAGCGTATGTATGAACTATCGAAACATCTGTGGAATAAACAATATGAGTAACTCTCCCGCCAAAAGATGTATCATTCTCAACAAAAGCAACAGAGTTATACCTTCCGTTAGTGCTCACACTACTTGCTGTCCAGCTTCCTGCATAATAAGTAGCAGTACAAACACCAGAATCACCACAAGTACCCCCATTTGTTGTAGAAAATGAGAAGTAAGGATTAGCACCATCTGGACTCACATCTATTGAACAGTTGTAAATATCCCCGCTACCAAGATAATAGTTAGAACCTGCTGCTGTCCAACCTCCACCCGATATTTTCTTTAAATACCTAAGCCACATTGGCCCACCATAAGCAGTGTAGTTAAAAACCAAATGCAACCCGCCGCTGTTATCAATATCAAGATCTACATAGTGAACTGGGGACATAGAATCAATTATCGCAACACCAAAACTCAAATTATCAACTTGCCCATCACAGTTCTCATCTTGGTTATCTACAATTTCAGTAATACCGGGATTGAAATTAGGGTTTGAGTCATCGCAATCTTTATTTTTAGAAACATACCCAGATGATTGCGTGCAAGTTTGAGTTGTTGAGTTAGGATCACCATAACCATCTCCATCCTGATCCCTGTAGAATGTAGTAAGGACACCATCATCAATTATACCATTACAGTTTTCATCTATTCCATCACAAACTGTTTCATTTATCCCAAATTTGATATTGGGGTTTGAATCGTTGCAATCAAGAGAATTTGAAACATAGCCATTAATAGTATTTCCATATATATCCTTCAAAATAGATCCAGAACTACAGGCGAGCGTACTATTATTGCTCCAACCTTGTCCATCTCCATCTGAATCCCTGAAGTAATAGCTAACTATCCCATTATTCGCAAGTCCATCACAATCTTGATCTATTGAATCACAAACCTCCACCGCAGTAGGCTTGATTCCTGAATTCCCATCATTGCAATCCAAATTGTTCTCTACATATCCTGTTGGTTTTGAACAAGCCTGTGTTGTTGAACTTGGACTACCAAAACCATCACCATCTGCATCTCGGTAATACACTAATTTCACTCCTTCATCTATTTGACCATCACAGTTTTCATCTATTCCATTGCATAACTCTACAGCTCCGGGATGTACCTGGATATCAGAATCATTGCAATCATTTGAGTTCCCCACATATCCAAAAGGTGCATAGCAATCTTCTACATAGTTGTTTGCGCTACCGAAACCATCTCCATCAGAATCTTGATAAAACTTAACCAATATGCATTCTGGAAGCAATCCTAAAATACCTAAATCCACAACCTGCCCATTTGCAACCGATACAATCTCCACACCTATCTCATAATCGCTTCTTATGAACATAAGAGTATAGCTCCCGGGATGAAGATCTGATATGACAAAGCTACCATCTCTGTCAGTTGTTGTAGCACTACCTAATGGTAAAGCCAAGACAGTCACCCCTCCAACAGGTTTTGTCGTCATCCAGTTGTATATCTTACCCTTTATGGCACCAAGCCTTAACCCTGCGGTCTTTTTAAGCTCCACTCTCAATTCTCTTGAATCAACCGATATGGAAACAAACTCATAACCTTCCTTCCCAACCGTTAGCTTTTTCGCATCTGCCATAATCTGGAAATTCCCATACCTATCTGATATTGCAGATCTACCTGTATCTGAAATAATAAAAGCTCCAATAACTGGATTTCCATGGCTATCAACAACCTTCCCAGATATGAAGTTCTCTCCACCCTGAGACTGGAGTTCAAAATCTCCTATATATGTTATCTTTCCAGCCTCAACCTGAACTCCATCTGTTGCATTACTTCCATAGCCAGCCTTCTCAATAACAAATTTGTATGTTCCAGCAGGTATGTCACCTATAACGAATTTTCCATCGTCATCTGTTATACCAATGATAGGAGTTCCAGGCACATATACATATATTCCAGCAGATGAGCGAGAGCCTTCCAACTTAGCAGTTCCTGCCACACCTCCACTAGCATATATTGCTATATCTCCTATATTTTTTTCCTAACCCTTATGTCTTCTGGGGTTATCTCCAGACTTTGCCTTACTTTGTAAGATTTTCCATCCTTTCTAACAGCTCCAACAGATAAAGTGAATCTACAAGGACAATTATTTGTAACCCGAACCGGCAAAGAGAAATTTCCTTCAGTATCAGATTCAACAGAAATCCCAAGTTCCTCCACCATAATCCTGGCTCCAGAGACTCTTATCCTCTCTTCCTTTCCTCCGAGTCTTGGAGACCTTGCAGTCACTATTCTTCCAGTAACCATCCTACCAGTGACCATTCTTCCGGTTACCATTCCTTGTTCGCCAAAGCTCTGTTCCGCAGAAATCGTCCCATAAACTTCAACAGGAGATACTTGGTCCTGTTGCTCCTGATTTCCGGCTTTATTATTATTGGCACAAGATACAAGACCGTAAACAAACAAAAAAAACAAGACTCCACAAAATTATTTTTCTCTCTTTCATCACACAAACAACCTCCTGATTTAACCTTATAGACTTTTCGATTCTTAATTGAACCATCCAGAATTTTTATTTTTCATCAAAAATTGGATTTATTTTTAATCAATAGTTTATTCTCATTTAAGTTTATTTTCATTTCATATATTTTTCCACTCTCTTGTATTGCTACGAGGGTAATCTTTCACGGTGATTTATCTAACAATTTTTGAATTTGTATAACCGCTTCCCTTTACATCATAGCATATATCCTTCAAATTTGTCCCGTGAGCTTTAATGATCGGTAAGTATGATTAATATCATAAAGATTCTCCAAATACTTGAAACTTTTCCTGCAAATACATTAGACAAAGCACTTTCACAGTTCAAATCATAAAAAATCAAAGAGAGAAAAACAAATATCTGAATCAATCACTCCTAAAGGTTTAAAATGATTTAGTGATTAATTACTTCAAATCACTGAATCTTTGCTAATACCTCATCACAAAGTCTTTTGAAATCTTCGTCCGAAAGCACTGGAGTTGAATCTTGAATATCTATGCTTTCTGAAACATCTATCCAAGATTTACAACCTCCGTATTCTGACTTCATCTTTATCCTTACTGAATTTTTAAGCTTATACACACGGACAATAAGACACCAGACTTCATCTTTGTTCCATCTGTGAAACCTTTCAAGCACAACATCATCGCTCCATATGTGATATGGCGAAATTTTTTTGAGAATCTCCTCGTTTTCTATTTTTTTCGCCAAAACAGTTTCCCCCAGTATTTTATTTCTATATCTTGATCTTGTTGTTCCTCCGAATCATAAATCTTTTTTAGATTTTCCCTTCTCTCATGTGTCATTGTAGGAAACAGAAAGAAATATTTCTCTTTTGGAACAAAATCACCTCCATCTTCAATTATGCCACCTTTTCTGAGTATTATTATCTGCTCACCTCTTCCAAGAGCTTCTATAACACTTCTCCATTCCTTAAATGCAGAAGTTATTTTTTTCCTTTTGCTGCTGAAGCTTATACATAATCGCTATATTATTAGAAATTTATAGAACCCCTATGACGAAAAATAAAAATATTGCAAAATTCAGTTTTTCCTATCTACATTCAATCTTTGTAAATGTAAAACGCCTAATTAGGTTTTCAGTAAATCTTTCAGAATCAAGGATTTAACTTTGCAAATCAAATTATACACCCACTTTTGGACAAATCTTTCCCAATGGGCATTTATTACACTCCGGATTCTTAGAATGACAGAATTCCCTACCAATCCTCCATGCCGGTTCATCTAGTGCCGAAGGATCGCGTGGATTCAATTCCCTTGCAGCTTTTATAACTTCACTATTACTATTTTTTTCAACTAAACCAGTTCTTAAAAATACTCTCTTTACATGTACATCACAAGAAACATCTATCTTCCCTTTGATCTTTATACCATAATCCTTTTTAAGAATCCTTGCAGTCATAGTCGATTTCTTCTGACTGATACCTTTGAATTCC
>Ga0209289_100594_pt1 | contig 17817 bp, 17 predicted proteins | sample GXS110809BmetaG_FD_184121 | JGI IMG/M metagenome (GOLD analysis project Ga0209289, IMG submission 184121) | Hot spring microbial communities from Gongxiaoshe hot spring, China to study Microbial Dark Matter (Phase II) - GXS 110809B (SPAdes)... ...
GCTGGAAGTGCTGTTGAAGGTGCGTATTACAGTACGATGTTCGATGTTAAGGCAGAACTTTCAGATAAAACGAAACCATTTGTTGAGAAATACAGAAAGAAATACAACGAGGACCCGGGATATTTACCGGCTCTTGCATACGATGCTTACATGGTGCTTGTAGATGCTATAAAGAGGGCTAATTCAGATAAACCCGAAGACATAAGAAAAGCACTCCTTACAACGAATTACGTAGGTGTTTCTGGAAGAATCAGATTTGACCAAAACAGAGATGCAATAAAAGATGCTGTTATCAAGACAATAAAGAATGGAAAGTTCGAATTTGTTACAGTGATTAAGGGTGATTAATTAAAATTTCTCCACGCTACGCCGTAAGGCGTGGCGTGGTTTAAGTGTACAGTTGACGGTTAACAGTTAACGGTTAACGGTTAACAGTAATAAAAAGATTATATAATTTAATTATTTTAATCATGAACCGATCACTGATAACCGTTCACTGACAACTGATAACTGATCACTGTTCACTGATCACTGATCACCGATAACCGATCACCGTTTACTGACAACCGATCACTGCACATGGGGGTGTTTTGATGGATATTAGTCTTTTTATGCAGCATATGGTCAACGCTATATCACTGGGATTCGTGTTTGGTCTTGTCGCTGTAGGTTACGCACTTGTTTACGGTGTTGTTAAGCTTGTGAACTTTGCTCATGGTGATGTCTTTATGATGGCAGCTTATTTTATGTTCTACACATCACTTATTTTTGGTGCGCCATGGTTGAGTGCAGTTATTATAGGAATAGTTTTAACTTCTCTGCTTGGTGTTGGTATTGAGAAGGTTGCCTACAAACCATTGAGAAAATATCCAAGAATAAACTCTCTGGTTTCATCTATCGGTATGTCGTTTTTACTCCAAAATTTTGCTGTTGTTGTTTTTGGTGGTATCCAGAGGTCATTTCCAGTTCCTGAACCGATGAAAAAAACTCTGGTTCTTGGTGAAGTAAGAGTACAAGCGGTCTCTATTTATACAATAATCTTCTCAGTTGTTGTTGTTTTGATTCTAACGTTTATCTTACAAAAGACGAAAATAGGTCTTGCTATGAGAATTTTGTCCAGAGATTTCGATACGGCAAGACTAATGGGAATAAACGTCAACAGAACAATTTCGTTTACTTTTGCCCTTGGTTCTGCGTTAGCAGCGGTGAGTGCTGTCTTTTGGGCACTCAGATATCCTCAGATATTTCCATTCATGGGTCAATACCCCGGTAGCCGTGCGTTCATAGCAGCGGTTGTTGGAGGTATCGGTAGTTTGAAGGGTGCACTCATAGGTGGGTTTGTTTTGGGGATGTTAACGGTTCTTCTTCCAGCGTTCTTCCCGGAATATTCTGGATACAGGGAAGCTTTTATCTTTGCACTTCTTGTGTTGGTTTTGATATTCAAGCCAAATGGTCTTTTCGGTCAGGAGGCAGGTGAGAAAGCATGAAACGTACAACAAGAGTTATGCTCAGTATATTGCTTATATTGGTTATTTACTTGTTCGTATTCTTCGCAGAAAAATTTATGGATCCATTCATAAAGAGAGTTCTAAATACTGGCTTTATATACGTTATTTTAGCTGTTAGTTTGAACCTTATTAACGGATTCACAGGTCAGTTTTCTCTCGGTCATGCTGGTTTTATGGCGATTGGAGCTTACACTTCTGCATTACTTTACATGTCGCCAGAACAAAAGCTTTCAAACTTTTTCATGGAACCACTCATTTCTCCACTTGACCAAATTCAAATTCCATTTTTTTGGGCAATCATTGTCGGAGGTTTAATGGCAGCTTTAGCTGGATTCATCGTTGGTGCGCCGTGTTTACGTGTGAAAGGTGACTATCTCGCGATAGTTACATATGGTTTTTCTGAAATAATAAGGTCCCTTTTCAATAACCTTCAAAATATAACAAACGGTCCACTTGGTTTGAAAGGACTCCCCACTCATACAAACCTTTGGTGGACTGTGAGTTGGGCTATAATTACAGTTATAGTTATCAAAAGAATTGTTGATAGTTCGTATGGTAGAGCACTTAAAGCAATTAGGGATGACGAAATTGCTGCAGAAAACCTTGGAATAAATCTTTTCAAACACAAAGTTCTTGCGTTTGTAGTTGGTGCATTCTTTGCAGGTGTTGCTGGAGGATTGCTCGGAAGCTTACTGATGACGATAGATCCAAATTCTTTCAGTATACTCTTTACATATCAAATAATTACGATAATACTCCTTGGTGGACTTGGTAATATAACTGGTAGTGTTATAGTTGGTATAGGTTTTGCTTTCTTGATGGAAGGTTTGAGATTTGTCGAAATGCCGATGAAGATATTCGGTATAACGATACCTGGAATCCTCGGTATGCGTATGTTGATATTCTCGATATTGCTCATGGTAACTATTCTCTTCTTCAGACAAGGTTTGTTCGGTCACAGAGAATTTAGCTGGGAAGGACTTGCCAAACTCCTTTCCAAAAGGAAGGTGAGTGAATGATGTTGCAGTTAGTTGAAGCTGAAAGCTCAAAGAAACCTTCTGTGAAGCAAACGGTTTTGAAGATGGAACATGTCACAAAACGCTTCGGAGGTCTCGTCGCAGTTTCTGATTTTAACTTAGATTTGAAAGAGGGAGAATTACTCGGACTCATCGGACCTAACGGTGCGGGAAAAACAACGGTGTTTAATTTAATTACTCACGTTTTTCCGGTAAGCGAAGGTAAGATGGAATTTTATGGGCAAGATATTACAAAGTTGAATACAGATAAGATTATCCGACTTGGTATTGCTCGTACATTTCAAAATATACGTTTATTCACAAATATGACCGTTAAAGAAAATATCATGACAGCATTTCATGCTCATTTGAAGTCTGATTTGTTTACATCCGTGATGTTTTTACCTAAGTATCAAAGAGAAGAGGAATACATTCAGAATAAGACTTGGGAACTTATGAAAGAAGTTGGTATTGAACACCTTGCCGATTACAAATCGAGTTCGTTACCTTACGGATTACAAAGGAAACTTGAAATAGCACGTGCACTTGCAACAAATCCAAAGTTGTTGTTACTCGACGAACCAGCGGCTGGTATGAACCCAGATGAGACTCTCGAATTGAACCAACTAATATTGAGAATAAGAGAGAAATATAAATTGACAATCATCGTTATTGAACACGATATGAAAGTTATCATGAACATATGTGAACGCATCATAGTTCTTGACCATGGCGTTACGATTGCTGAGGGTACTCCTGAGGAAATTCAAAAGAATCCGTTGGTTATAAAAGCTTATCTTGGTGCAGGTGATGAAGATGCTTGAGATTATGGATTTACATGTACATTACGGTGGTATACATGCCATCAAAGGTATATCGATGAAAGTAGAAGAAGGACAGATAATCTCCCTAATTGGTGCTAACGGAGCGGGTAAATCAACAACACTTAGGACTATTTGCGGGCTTAAAGAAGCAACAAGAGGGAGTATAAAATACAAAGGAACGGAATTGACAAAACTCGACACAAGTGAAATAGTTAAGCTTGGCGTCACAATGGTACCTGAAGGAAGGCGTGTGTTTTCTAACCTTACAGTTTACGAAAACTTACTCGCAGGTGCTTATCTGAGAAAAGACAAAGAACAAATAAAGAAGGATATAGAATACGTCTTCGAACTATTCCCAAGATTACAAGAACGTACCAATCAAAGAGCAGGTACGTTATCAGGTGGAGAACAACAGATGCTTGCAATAGGACGGGCGTTGATGTCAAAACCAAAACTATTGTTGTTCGACGAACCATCATTGGGACTTGCCCCTGTTATCGTTAAAGAGGTCTTTCAGATGATTAAGAGAATTCATAAAGAGGGCGTTACCATATTACTCGTTGAACAAAACGCTTATGAAGCGCTTAAACTATCAGATTACGCATACGTTCTTGAAACAGGTAGGATAGTATTGCAGGGTACTGGTAAAGAATTGCTTGAAGATGAAAGAGTTAGAAAAGCATACCTTGGTGGATAAAATAGAAGTTGTTTACAAAGCAAAAGCACGGCAAAAGCACGGAGGTTGTCCTCCGTGCTTTTTGTTTATGATATAATTGTTTTTGAGGTGAAATGAATGGATTTAAAAGGTTTGTACGAAGAGCTTTTGAAAATTCATGGTAAACTTGAAAAATGGTGGCCGGGTAGTTCTGAAGAGATAATCATATCCGCTGTACTTACACAAAATACAAATTGGAAAAACGTAGAGCGTGCGATGGAGAATTTGAAATCCAAATGCGAAAGCTTAGAAAATTGGACTCTCTTAGAGTGTGTTCACATGTTACGTGAAGATTTACCATCGCTTATAAAACCAGCTGGTTTTTACAATATAAAATCACAAAGGTTAATTGCGTTACTTAGTTGGATGAAGCAATACGAATTTTCAATAGAGAAGATTTCAGAAAAATCAACTTATGACCTTAGAGAAGAACTTTTGAGCGTCAAAGGTATTGGCAAGGAAACGGCTGATTCTATTTTATTGTATGCGTTCGAAAAGCCAGTATTTGTTGTTGATGCTTACACAAAGAGGCTATTGAAAAGGTTGTACAATACCGAATTTAAAGACTATGATGATTACAGATTAGCCTTTGAAAATTCTATAGAGCAAGATGTAAGAATTTATCAAGAATATCACGGATTAATCGTCGAACATTCCAAGAAATATTGTAATTCAAAGCCAAAATGTAACAGTTGTGGTTTAAACAATTCTTGTTTTCAAGCTAAATATCTTCAAAATCTTTAAGCTCAAAAAGTAGTATATCTTTATCATGCTTAGAAAGTTCTCTAAGTTCTTTTGTAAAACCGTTTTTCGAAAATAAGATATAAAATTTCTTTTCAAAGTTAAAGAGAGAAGCCTTTTCAAGAAGTTCATAAAATACATCAACACCAACGTTTTTATCAGACCACTTACATTCGCCAATAATCAAACAATTATCTGAATAAGCAAGTATATCTATTTTTTCTTCTCTCTTTTTTGTAGGATTGTTTCCCCACCATTTGCCAATTTTTGTGAATACGAAAGGAAGATATCCTGTAGAGTTCAATTTGAATAAAAAATCCATACTTATTAACTCAAAAATTTTTCCAACATAAGAGTTCAAAAATGGTTTTATAGTATTTTCCAAAACAATATCTTCCATCTGTTTTTCTATCAACTCTTTATTGTCAAAAATGAACCGATACCAGAATCTGAAAAAATTGTCCGTAATTTCGTAAATACTTGCTCTTGAGCTCTTACCTATATCCAAAGGTTTGACCTTTCTTACGATTTTCATTCCCTCAAGAACATCGAGGTATTTTGAAACCTTTGGCGCTTCGAAGTGAATCTTTGTTGATATTTCATTCAATTTCGTACCACCTTGAGCAATAGTCTTGAGTATCGCATTATAAATCGATAGTTCTCTTAGTTCTTGACGAAGCAGGAATACAGGTTCATCGTATAGATGGGAATACTTATTCATTATGTTTTCCTTGATGTTTTCAAAAATATCTTTATCATCTGAAAATGATCTAAGGTATTGCGGAATACCACCCAGTATACTGTAAGCGAGGACTTTTTCTTCCATAGTGTAATTCTCAAAGAATTTCTTTGCCTCAAAAAAGTTGAGAGGTTCGATTTCCATTTGAGACGTTCTTCTTCCATACAAAGGACTCTTTGAAGCAAGAATCTCTTTTTCCATAAAGCTAACATATGAACCACAGAAAATTAACATAAGGTTTGTATTCACAAGCTCTTCGTCGATCAATCTTTGAAAAATAGAAATTAGCGATTTATCACTCTCTGCCAAATATTGAAATTCATCTATAACAATCACAAATCTTTTATCTCCGACTTTTCTGTAAGTAAATCTGAAAGCATCTTCCCAAGAAGAAAATGGCGCAAAATATTCCATTTTAAAATATTCAAATATCTCCTTTGAAAACCTTTCAAGTTCTATTCTATTAGGTGCTTCATCAGCAACAAAATACAAGTGATCTTTGTCTTCAACAAATTTTCGTAGTAACGTTGTTTTTCCGACTCTCCTTCTACCATATACCACGACAAATTGGAAACCAGGTTTCCTGTAAATTTTGTTGAGTTCTGATAGCTCGTTTTCTCTACCAATAAAACTTGTAAATTTTTGCATTATTACCACCTCGAAATTTGGCTAATTACTTTTAATTACTTTGAAGTTATTAACTTAGAAGTTAGTAACTTACGAGTTAATAATTCCGGAAATATTATACCAAAAAAGCGGAGGTTTTTCAACCTCCGCCAAGTTTTTTATTTTGCTTTGTTATTGTTGTTTGTACAACTCGAAATAATCGTTACCTGGTCTCATTGGATTTTCGTACCAGCCTTTTACCCATGCTCGTTGTGCTCTAACTCCAACTGGCTGATAAATCGGTATGCTTATATAGTTATCTATAGCAAATTTTTGAATCTGGGTGTAAAGTTTCTTTCTTTCTTCCGAATCAGAGGAATTTCTTGCCACTTCGATTAGTTCATCAAGGCTCTTACCACCGAGTTCTTTTCTTGGAGTGCTAACGAATTTTTTGAAGTTATCGCCTTGTGTCGGTGCATATGTACCAGCTGAATGGTAGAATGTGAATATGAAGTTATCTGGATCTGGGAAGTCGGCAATCCAGTTGAATATTGGCATTGGTAATTCTGCCTTTCTCATAGCATCAAGATAGCTTGGCCAGTTCAATGCAACAACATCGACCTTTATTTTACCTGGTGCAATCATTTCCATGTATGTTTTTATCATTTCAGCAATTCTCTGCCTCATCATATTACCCGTGTTGTAAGCTACTGTGAATTTTAGACCAACTTTTATTGCTTTTCCATCCCATGCTTTTTCAAGAGCTTTTCTTGCTTCTGCTATGTTGAATTTGTAAAGTGGAAGAGTTGGGTCAAAGCCAAGGAGTGTATTTGGTAATGCCGATGGAATTCTGATACCATATCCTTTCAAAACATCTCTTATCACTGCATCGTAATTGATGATATAAGATACCGCTTTTCTTGCGTTTATATCACTGAAGAAATCTGGTGGCATTCCATTTCCATCCCATTTTCCACTACCTATGTATTTACTATTGGAAGAGACAGACCAAGAAAAGCCAACTACGACAACCGAGAGTCTTGGAATATTTTCTATTATTTGGACATCTTTGTTGCCTCGGATTTGGTCTAAGTATTCCAAAACTATCGCTATGTCATCAGCATCGCCTTTTTCAAGCATCAATTTTCTTGTGCCCCATTCGCTTACAGTCATTATTATAACTTTTTTAATCTTTGGTTCGCCACGCCAGTAATCCTTATTCGCTTCAAGGACAGTCTTTCTATTCGTTCTGTCCCATTCAACAAGTCTGTAAGGACCAGTACCTATCGCTGTTGCGTAAAGTGGTGATTTTTCTTTTGCTATGTTTCTGTATTTCCACCATGTATCTGCTTTACCATCCCAAAGTCCCATTTTAATAGATGTCTCTTTATCAAGTACCGCAGACCATCCAACTGTATGCGCCATAACTGTTAGGAATGGTCCATACGGTCTTGCAAGTTTGAAAACAACATTGTCACCTTGTACTTCTATCGCTGGATCTATGACTTTTGTGTAAAGTTCAACGAGCTTATCTTTGAATTGTGGTAATGGTTCACCATCTTTGAAAATTTCTGATACAGGTTTTCCAACATAGTTTTGAATAAGCTCATTTAGAGAATTGACGCCAAAGATAGCGTTCCAAAGCATCCACATTGGTCCTCCAGATGGATCGTACAACAATCCTCTTTCAAATGAATATTCAACATCCTCTGGCGTAAGTGGATTACCATTGTGGAATTTTACTCCCTTTCTTATTGGAAATACGTAAGTTTTTCCGCCATCTTTGATTAAACCGTTTTTGACTGTTGGAACTTCCGTAGAAAGGCGTGGTTCAAATTCGGTAAGACTGTTTTTCTTGTAGGCTATCAAGCTTTCATACACGTTGTAGATGATTTCTCCACTAACCGTATCGTACGCTTGGTGAATATCGAGTGTGTCAGGTTCTCCAACTCCAACTGACACGTAAGTTGTCGGGTCAAATGCTGAAAATGTTAACACCGCAGTGAGTAGTAAAATTGTGAAAAGTACCTTTTTAACCATCTTTATCCCCCCTTTGGTAGAAGTACGCTTATATTATACCACTATTAAGACAAAATACAAAATTTTCACGATTTTGAAATCTTTTTCAAAGAACAACTCACAGCTCTTGACTTTTTTTGTAAGCTTCGTAGATAGCTGACATTATAGAACCTTTAACACCGTTCTTTTCCAATTCGTACAGTCCTCTTATCGTAACACCACCGGGAGATGAGACAAGGTATTTTAATCTCGAAGGTTCCATATTCACGTGTTCAAGCAACTTTATAGAACCTTCAAAAGTTCTCAAAACAATATCTCTTGCATAGTCTGGATTGACACCAATGTTTATCGCACCCTCAATAAAACTTTCAAGTATAAAAGCTACAAACGCCGGGCCACTGCTATTAAGTACTGTGAACGCATCAAATTTTTCTTCCTCAAGTTCCATAAGTTCACCAAGCGGAGTCATAAGTACTTCAAATTGTTTTTTCTCTTCCTGTGTTATTGAATTTGTATAGCATACCGCTGTTATTCCTATGGAAATCTTCGATGTTATCGTCGGCATAATTCTTATTATTCGATCCTTATTTGTTGCTTTAGAAATATCGGCAATTCTTTTTCCCGCCGCTGTACTCACAAGTATTCTTGTTCCTTCTTCCAAATTTTTTAATTCTTCGTATACTGGTGGGGTTTGTTGGGGCTTCACACATAAAAATGTATATTCGGAATTTAGATACACTTCTTTAACTGATGTGCACACTTTCACGTTGTCATATCCTTCGTATTTTCTTATCTTATCCACCGAGCGGTTGAATATATAAAATTCGTGTTCGTCGTTTTTATCGAGTACTTCAAGTATCATACTACCTATATTTCCTACACCGATTATTCCAATCTTCATACCTTTCCCTCCAGTATCACGTTATCTGCGTGGATAACCTCTTCGTATGTGAAAATCGATTCTGGTATCTCAGATGTCTTTAGTCCTTTAATAATCTCAAGCTCCTCGGAAGAGTAATTAACAACTCCCTTAGCAAAAATCTTGTTATTAAAACATAGTGCAACAACATCTCCTTTGTCAAACTTACCTTCAACGGCTAATATCCCGACTGGCAAAAGACTTTTACGTTTGTTCAGAGCTTCGTATGCTCCATCGTTTATATGAATTTTTCCTTTCGGTTTACTAATGTATTTTAGCCATGAAAGGCGCTTTGACAACTTCTTTTCAGCTGAAGTCACAAACTTCGTACCTGGGTTTTCTCCTCTCAAAACTTTTAAGATGTTTTCTAAGTTATTTCCATTTACAATGAACGCATTTACACCGCTCTCCGTTGCCATCTTAGCAGCAGAGATCTTCGAATCTATTCCACCAGTACCAAAAGATGTTTTTTCTATTTTGGCAATTTTTAGTTCGTGAATATCCAATGGGTATTCCTTTATAACTTCACCCTTTTCATCTAACACACCATCTACTGATGTCATGAGTAATAGGTAATCGGCTCCCCAACATATGGAAAACATTGCAGACAACACGTCGTTATCACCGAATTTTATTTCTTCAACGGCAACTGTATCATTTTCGTTAACTATAGGCACAACTTTGAAGTGTTCCAACCCTATTAGTGTGTTTCTCAAATTCAAAAAGCGCTTTCTATCCGAAAAATCGTCTCTTGTTAGTAAGATCTGAGCTATCTTTTTACCATAGAAATCAAATGCATTTTCATATATATTCATCAACTGCACTTGCCCAATTGCGCAAAGTGCTTGTTTTGAAATCATATCTTTTGAATCACTTTTAAGATTCAACAATTTTCTACCACTGGCAGCAGCACCAGATGTAACGATAGCTACGCTGTGTTTATCATCGATGAGTTTATTAACAACAGAAACCAAATCGATGATGTAATTTTTCTTTATACCATTCTTTCCAACTAATAAATTACTCCCAACTTTTATTACAATCTTCGCCATATTCTCACTTCCTAAGCTCTCACATGATAGTCACCAAAGACTATGAATTTTGTGCTCGTTAATTCTCTCAGACCCACAGGTCCTCGTGCATGCAATTTTTGTGTACTGATACCAATTTCCGCTCCCATACCAAATTGTCCACCATCGGTGAATCGTGTCGATGCGTTCACGTAAACGGCTGCTGAATCGATAGAATTTATAAATTTCATAGAGTTTGAATAATTCTCCGTTAAAATGGATTCAGAATGCTTCGTAGAATATTTTCTGATGTGTTCGATAGCTTCGTCTATGGACTCAACAATTTTAACTGAGATAATATAGTCTAAATATTCAGTTGCCCAATCTTCTTCGGTCGCTGGGATGCATTCAATTATCTTTTGTGTTTTTTCACAACCTCTTATTTCCACGTGCTTGCTATCAAACAACTTCTTCAGCTCAGGTAAGAAAGAATTTGCAATATTTTTGTGGACAAGCAACGTCTCAACGGCATTACACGTTCCTGGTCTTTGTGTCTTTGCATTATCAACAACCATCAAAGATTTTTGAATATCTGCACTTTCATCCACAAAGATATGACACACACCTGCACCAGTTTCTAATACCGGGACTGTAGCGTTTTTAACTACGTAATCTATAAGCCCCTTCCCACCCCTTGGAACGACTAAATCGATAAAATCGTTTTGCTTTATTATATAATCCACAACGCTTCTATCTGTCGTTTCAACAAGCTCAACAGCCGATGGTGGTATAGTTGACAAAGAGAGTGCCTCTTTTATTGCGTGAACAATTGCTTTGTTGGAATTCAATGCATCTGAACCACCTTTAAGAAGAATAGCGTTGCCTGATTTAAGAGCAAGTGTGGTCGTTTCGATGGTAACATTCGGTCTTGATTCGTAAATTATCGCTATCACACCGATAGGTACACGAATTTTATAAATTTTGAGCCCATCCTCTCTCACAAATGAGTCCACAACTTCACCAACTGGATCTTTCAAATTGACCACCGTTTCACAAGCTTGAATCATTTCATCAATTCTTTTATCGTTGAGTTTAAGCCTATCGATGAGTGATTCTTTAATTCCATTTTGCCTTGCATTTTCAACATCCTTAGCGTTTGCTAAGAGTATATCTTCTCTATATTCGTCAAGCTTTTTTGCGATAAGTTTTAGCGCTTCGTCTTTATACTTTGATGGCATTGAAGATAAAACCTGCGCTGACTTCTTTAATTCGCTGAGTTTTTTTGAGATTTCTTCAAACATATACTTATCTCCTCCTGTAAAAACAACTTATTTGACTTATCAAAATTATTTGTACTTATTTTTGATTTGAGGGTATATGACATGCTGTTTTAATTTATCCCATGAAATAGAAAACATTGGCATTCCTGTTGAGTAAGGTGCAATTTCGTAATGATTATATAAAAATGTAACCCCAGTTGAATCAATAAGGAAATTACGAACAAAAATATCATCGTTTGAAATATAATCTTTCGCCTCTGGAAAAAAGAAATCACTCTGTGATTCGATTTGACTTAAAATTTCTTTTTTCACAATTTCTTGTGCATCACGGCTAAGTATATCACTCAAAGCCAACAATTTAGAATTTTTGATATCCAGATTATATGTTTCAACTGAAGTTAGTCCGTGAGCACCACCTGTAAACTGGTAATAAAAGATTATCAGGCTTACAAAGTCCTCATCTTGGTAATGGATTTCAGTTGTTACATTAGCTTCATAGGGAAGTTGGACTCCTTCTTCTTTATCTTGCTGTGCAATTTTTCTCGTCTCTTCGACAAAGCTTTTAACTTTGTTTTCTATAGAATTGTTCAATTCTTCCTGAAACTTAGAATCGTTAAGATAGTTAAACTTTGGCATGGAAATAGATATTCGAATTAAGTCGTTTTCGGCTTTACTCTCTATTATTTCTATCTTTTTGCTCCGAACTGAAGAAAGGTAAGCAAGAATAGCTATGAAAAGCAAAATAGCAAGGATGTATATTCTTTTTTGCGCACCAGTCCAATTTGACATATCTTTACTCTTCTTTTCAAATTAATTTAGTTTATCTTCAGATACTAAAGTGCTTAGTGAGTATATAACCTTTGGAAAAGAAAGTATCAACAAGGAAAACAATATCAGAGCTATACCAAGAGATGTAAACATGAGTCTTTTTTGATATGAAAACGCCCAGACTAAAAAGTTAAAATTCCAGTCGGCAACTCCAGATATTATTTTTTCCATAGTACTTTGCTTACCAATTATTGAAAAAATTCCTTTGTAACTCAGTCCGCGTAAAATTAAAGCAAGATCAGCAAGAAATAAGAGAGCTATGTTGAGTAGTAGAAATTTCGTTTTGAAAATGTACGATAAAATTGTGGCAAACAAAAGTGAAGCAAGAATTACGATAGAAATCTGAAGAATTGATCTCAAAATTAGACTGATATTAAAACTTCGTATAACAAATCCAAGCAATAACGAAACGTGTGGCAACAGAATGAGAGAATTTTTCGAAAAGCAAATGGTAATACCTTTTTTCAGATGTTCCGATGAAATTTTACCGTTCTTCACTTTGCGAAAACAACTGAGTGTTACTATACCCGTTGCAAAAAATGTGAAAAAGGACAAACTACTTAAGAGCGTGTTAAACACCATAACATTTTCGGTTTGGATTAAGTAACCAAAAACGTAATTGTAATTTGAATACCCATAATAAATCAAATAGATGCTTACAATTATCAGGAAAAATCGGAAAATAATCCATTTAACAGGTACCTTACCACTTTTCGTCTTTTCTTTTGTTTTAAAGATATTTTTGTTCATTCAATCACCCCCAAATGAAGAACTTTTTCCTTTAAGTACTATTTAACCTCCCAATTTTTCTTTATGTTCTCCACTATACTTTCCGCTGTCTTCGATGCTGCGATACCGCCAAGTCCTGTTTCTCTTAAGCTTTCAGGTAATGATTTTCCAACGTTGTACATTGCTTCAACGACCTCATCGAACGGTATAACACTTTCGATGCCCGATAACGCCATTTCACTGCAAATTATCGCCACATTAACAGCTGAACCGTTACGTTTGACACACGGAACTTCGACGAATCCACCAACAGGGTCACATACCAATCCCATCAAAGATTTAAAAGATAACGCCGCTGCATGCCCAACAAATTCCGGATTTTGCGAAAAGTAATAAGTTAGCATAGCTGAAGCCATAGCTGTAGCCGTACCAATTTCCGCCTGACAACCACCAGCCGCTCCTGACAATGTGGCTTTCTTTGCAACAACGTTGCCTATTCCCGAACCAACTATAAATGCCTTCAACAGTTTTTCTTCAGGTGCATTTTCAACCTTCTTAAGTGCATAAAGAACGCCAGGAACCACTCCACACGAACCTGCCGTAGGACATGCAACGATACGTCCCATAGATGCGTTCGACTCCCCCATGGACAGAGCAACAGATGTTGCCACATGATTGAATTCACTTACCATCATTGGTTTGTAATTAGCAAATTTATATCCATTTTCGCCTGTCATTCCAGTAAGTGTTGAAAACTTCTTTCCAAAATTCTTTTCCGCTTCCTCAAGCATAACTAACATGAGTCTTTTCAAATTTAATTTCACCTTCTCAGGGTCTCTACCGGTTTCTATCATCTCCTGAGCAAGTATTATTTCGCTGAATTCAAGATCAGTGCCCTTCCAGATTTCAAGAAGTTCTGAAAATTTCATAGAATTTCACCTTCTTCAAGCTTAACTGCGTACATTTCTATTACACATTCCAAGGTTCTTAAGCATTTAAGAGTGTCGTCACTAACGTTCTCATCGAGTTCAATTATACTTAGCGCTATTCCTTGCAAAGCATTAATCCTTCTTAGATAGACATTCGCAATGTTTGTTTTTATACAATCAAGAATATCCTTCAACGCTCCCGGCTTGTCTTTATTTACAATAACAAGTGCTGGATAATCACCCGTTAGCGAACATTCAACCCCGTTAATCTTTGTTATTTTTATCGCACCTCCACCAATAGAAGAGCCTTCTATTTCGTTGTATAGTTCATCCTTCCAAGCTTTTATAAGCACCGTGTTGGGATGAACATCACCGAGATCTTCTGATTCGAATGTATATTGTATACCGTACATTTTGGCAATATCGTAAGCATTTTTCACATCGGGGCTATCCGGTTTCAATCCCAACACACCAGCTAAGAGTGCTCTATCAGTACCATGACCACGGTAAGTAAGCGCAAAAGAACCATGAAGGATAAAGTCAACCTTATCCGGAATTCCCATAAGTTTGTAAACAAATCGAGAAATTTTCAATGCACCAAGTGTATGAGAACTGGATGGTCCAACCATAACTGGTCCGGAAACCTCAACTAATCCCACGAATCTCACCTCTGAAAATTTTAATATCATCACTTTTCCATAAAATTTCGAACTGATCGCGTGTTTTCAAAATTAGCACTCTTAGTATACCATGTACTATTGGTCGATACTTTACTATTTGTTTTCAACGCATAAATTCTTCCATCACTACTAACAGCATATAAAATTCCCTCAGAAGAAAGCACAGCACTTGTGTAAAATCCAGAAGAGTTTTGTGATTTAAACTTTGCGACCAACTTGCCATCAGAAGTAAGTTTGTAAATATATCCATCAGCACTTGTAATGTATATAACTTCTTTCGATTGGTCATCTTCACAAACAATAACATGAGCACTTATACCACCTTGCAAATCGTATTTCCACTTCACTTTGCCCTTCGGGTCTAATGCGTAAATCGTTGAAGTTGATAAACCATCGTTCACATAACCAAGGTATAAAGTACCATCGTTGCCAACAACCGGACAGAAAAAACTATTACTTTTGCCCGAAAACTTCCACATTAAAATACCTTGCTCAGAAGTACTAAACACCTCTCCACCAGATGAGGAATAAATAAATTCCTGATCTGCTTTAACACAACCTCTTGGTAATGTGAATAATCCGAAGCCAATTTTAAAAATAGAGTTAGTAAAGTTCTTTTCCCAAAGCACTTCACCACTCTTTGAAACTAAGTAAACCGTTCCGTTTTGATTTACAGCGTAAAATTTACCATCTTGTCGTTCAAAAATTGCTTGGAAGCTAATATTTTCATTTAAAATCTCCACATTCCCATCTAGAGTAACTTTCGCAAAGCCTGTAATCGTCGGTCTTTCTTGCTCATTGTCCGAAGCAACATTACAGCAAGCATAGATATTTCCATCACTTGCTAAGGTTACACTGGAAAATGGTAATACAACCTTTTCCAATTTCCATTTTAACACTCCATCACTTGTAATAGAATAGAGAGTGCCATTTGAAGTGTAAACGTAAATAGTTCCATCCTCGGACACTATTGGCTCCCCTCTGGTTAAATCATCCAAATTAAATCTCCACTTCAACTCTCCGTCTGAGGATACAGCTGACAAATTTTTGTTTTCATCGATAACATAAAGTGTTCCATTTGAATCGATGGTTGGCGATGTAAAAACGTTTGAATGTAAATCAAGAGTCCAAATAACCGGTAAACTTGGAGCTCTCCAAAGTACAAATAAATTAAAATTAGCCAAAATAATAACAAAAACCCCGACAAACAACAAAAGAAGCGCTATCATATTCAAACGTTTAACCATATACCAACACCACCTCCCCATACCTTTGATAAACTGCTTTACAAAATTAACTTCCGCTGTAAAAAGTTTAAGTTTAAATCTAACATCTATAACTCTTTATATAACTTACTTTTTTCTTCTAACTATTAACTAACCTTCTCATGTGAACATAAGCTGATAGTTTCTTATTTTCAAGCTTGTGTCTCTAAAATGAGTTAGCTTGATGAATTAAGAAATAATTTACTTGGAATGTTTATTCAAAGAAGTTCGAAAGACAAGAAAAACAAAAACAACAAAAACAACAAAAACAACTGCATAGACTCTGTTACCTTTCATAATAAATTATATCACCTAATCATTGCAAATAACCAACAAAAATTAACACTATCACTCAAAACAAAAAGGGGTGCAAAACTCCCCTTTTCTATACGCTTTCTTAATCACTTTTCTCCAAATCTTCCTGTATTCCTTACAGTCCCCCTGAACTTGGGCCATCCACTCTTAGCTATTTCTTCTGTTCCAACACTTATCCCATACAAATTCCCATCCCAATTACCTATATACAACACACCTTCTGCACTTATTACTCCACTCGAACCAAATCCATCACTCCCTTCTGACGTCGTCCTCCACAACAATTTTCCATTATTGTCTATTGCATACACGTATCCATCCGAACTGCCAAAGTAAATCGTTCCATCGTTACCTATAACCGCCGTCGAACATGCCCAATTTCCTGTTTTATATCTCCATTTTATCTTCCCATCCGACGATATTGCATTCATATAATTATCAAAGTCACCAACGTATATCGTTCCATCTGGTCCTATCACTGGGCTTGCGTATGTGTAATTTTCTAGTGAATAAACATTAATCGATACTTTCCATTTTAATGTTCCGTTTGTACTTATTGCGTACAGATAATTATCTCTGCTTACAACATACACTGTCCCATCTTGACCTATCGCTGGACTGGACCATATCTCTTTCCCAGTTTGAAATCTCCATTTCAACGTTCCATCTGCTCTGATGACGTATAGGTAATTATCATTGCTTCCCACATAAATCGTACCATCTGCTCCTATCGCTGGACTGGAAGTTATTCTTTCTCCAGTTCCAAATGTCCATTTTAGAACATCTGCTATTGCTTCTGGTTTTTTATAAGTTCTATCGCACTTTCTCCTATTAGTACTAATCTCTTTTTTTGCTCTTCTCCTAACCTATCTCTCACGTATTCATATACATCTTGTATTGTTATCCATTCTTGCTTCCCACTTTCTATAAATGCTTTCAGTAATAGTTCGGATATTTGACTATTCCCTTCTGATAGTAAATACGATTGATTTAGCATTTCAGATGTGAGTAATATCGCAACTTTTTTCTTGGATATTATATTTCGTATTGAATCGATATCTACTTTTTCTCTCGGAATTTTTGAATTTTTCAATATATCATCAGAATAACTTGTGTTTAAGATAACAAATATTTCTTTGGCTTTTTTTATTTCCAACAGGCGTTTCAAATCAGAAGAGAAGTTATAGCTTGTGTTTTTGAGTGAGTCAGACTTTGAATCGGACATGGGGAGGTATATGTTTCCACCTTCAGCAAATCCATGACCGAAGAAGTAAAGAAATATTGTATCGTTTTGTTGAGCTTCTGAGAATAATTTGGTGAGAGTGGAAGATAATTTGGGTAATTTAGGATTTTCCAGATACAAGATATCATCTTGGTTTATGGACTCAACTTTAGACAGCAAGTTAATGAACTGGTTTGCATCTTTGAGTGCTTTTGGAATTTGATAGAAGTTTGAATCCTCGAATGAAGCAACAGAAATCAAGCACACTTTGACAGCGCTAAAGATGCGTACAGTTAAAGTTATAAGTAAAAAAGCCACATGCAATTAAAATGAAAAGTAACCTACTTATAGAAATTCTCGGCTCTAAAACCCCGCATTTTAATGCACGGATACAGAGCCGTTTTGTTAATTAAACACTGTGTGGTATAATTCTTTTAGTACATCTCAAAGTGTGGTGATGTGTTTGAAACAA
>Ga0209289_100597_pt1 | contig 17767 bp, 16 predicted proteins | sample GXS110809BmetaG_FD_184121 | JGI IMG/M metagenome (GOLD analysis project Ga0209289, IMG submission 184121) | Hot spring microbial communities from Gongxiaoshe hot spring, China to study Microbial Dark Matter (Phase II) - GXS 110809B (SPAdes)... ...
TCAACGAATCGCCACCGACAGTTTTGCTCCCATGGGACAGTTCGGTGTGAATACCCGTCTTTATTGCCTTGATGATACAAAACAAACCCGAGTGTGGATAGTTGTAAAGGCAATGCGGGTGCTTTGGCGCTTTGCCTGCTTACCACGAAGGTGAAACCGAGGATAAAATCACGATGAGTAATGACACCTTCAGCAATTGTATTTCCCATACCTTCACCTTCCGCACCTTCAGGATGGGATTGCGATAACAAATTTAGAAGGGATCAAGCCGAAGTAATTTAGTGATTTGATACTGCAACTGTCGCCCAGAAGCATTCTCCAAAGGTTTGATAAATCGCTTTATAACCTCTGTCCACCTTTTGATCCCGCACCTCCTTGCGACCGCCGGAAGCCCGACTGCACTGGATAAAGGCAACAGAACTTGCGAGCGCAATAAATAGATGCCTCAACAGTGTCGCCGACCATCTTCCTGATCTCCAGCAGACCTTTGTAGATCAACCTTGATGAGTTTGTTCAGTCAGAGCCACTTTTTTCTGTTTGAACAAGCGCTGCTTCTTTTTCAACCTCTCTTGCCCCACTGCCTTCCCGTTGGCTTGTTAAATCCCCTTCCTTCTCTTCGTCTCGCAAAAGGCCAAAGGCACTCTCGTTGACAGGACGAGGTCCCTTCCCTGAAGAGTCGTCGCGTCGCTAATCTGCGCAACTTTCGCCCTTCAAAAGGTTATCTTTTCCCGACCCTTTTCCGTTAGACTGCCCCTCTCTGAAAAGGTCAAGGATTCTGGTTCACTTTGGCACGGCTGTGGCACGGGCAGAACATTGTGAAGTGTCCAACCGCTGATGGAAAGCCAACGAGGACCGTTGCAAGAAATCAACTCTTTCGTCGCATCTTTGTATCTCTGCGCCGCTATCTCAGGCGGACGACGGTCATTGAGAACCCAACGCAAGACTCCAGGGTGACGATAATGACCGCCTGTAGGTCTCCGTCAACGCCCATGTCCTCACAAACAGCAAGGGCTGCTTGTCTGACCCACTTGGAAAGTTCCTCAGGATGAAGCCTTCGGTCGTCAAACTGCGTCCCACTCTGGGCGGTCACATGAAACCGCGAAAGCAAGGACACAAACGCGTTTTTCTCGTCCTGTGATTCAAAGTGCTCCAAAGAACTTGAAAGGAAGCATCAGCGCTTGAATGAGGGACGCAAAGTCTTGCGGGAGCGCCAGAAGGCTTCCCAGATGTCCGAAAGAAGCGTCTTGAAAGGAAAATGTTGCCTGAAAGCAGTGAACCTTTTGTGAGTTTGTTCGGAAAATCATGGGATAGGTTTTGTGCGTCGCCGCTGAAAAGCATTTTGGTCGTGGCTGATAGCCACTCCAACAAGGAGGAGCAACCCGACGCTTCATCCAACCTCCCTCCAACCCTCTGTCGGAGCGGCTATCAGCCGCGACAAGGACGATGCGACAGCAGTTCTTCAAGGCGTGATTTTCCGACCATCCTTGTTTTGGGCGAAGTTTCATGGCGCGCTGGGCAAATTGGTCGGCACGGGGTAAACCCGTGCCCTATGGCTGATTGGTTACAACTTTCCAAACACACTCACTTTTCTTTGACAGACAAAATAGACGCGCTCGTTCTCTTAAAGCCCGCTCTCCTGCCTCAGGGGCCAGTGGGTTTCACAGACCCGTGCGGGTTCAAATCCCGCCCGCGGCACCATTCATCCCCTCGTCCCTCAGTTGCTTCCACTTGCCTTTATCCCGTCGCCAAATTCTCCAACACGACTTTGATGGCGTGGTGGCGTCCTGCCTGCAATGCTGTCTGAACGGCTTGTCGCCATTGAGTCAGCGGAAAGCGGTGAGTGACCAACCCTTGCAAGGAAACGAAACCTCCTTTTAACAAGTCCAGCGCCAACGCAAAAGTTCGCACCCGCTTTCCCTGCCACTCTTCCACGCCGTAAGCGTAAGCGCCCAGCACCCGCAACTCTTTGAACCACAAACTCGCCCAACTGACCTTCGGTTCCGCCGGCATCCCGACGACGACCACGATGCCGTTGGCTCGCGCCCATCGGACAGCATCGTCCAGCGAACTTTGTGACCCGACACAATCAAAAACGACATCAAACCCACCCAACACTGTCGGCTTCCCCAACTCAGGTTGAAATAACCGGGCACCGCACAACTGCTGAAGCGCTCGGTAACTGTCACCGCTCGTCGGCACAACTTCGTCTGCCCCCAGCCGTTTCGCCCATTCGCTTTGATGCAAATACTTTGCCATCGCAACGAGGCGTATCGGTGTCCTTTGCGTCGCTCGCTCCACTGCCCGCAGCGCGGCAATGGTCAACAAGCCCATCGTCCCGCAGCCCAGCACCAAGGCTGTTTGAGGTGGAGACTCAACAGCCTTCCATGCCCGCAAGACGGCGTGTAAGGCACAACTAAAGGGTTCAATGAGGACGGCTTCTTCGTCGCTGAGGTTTTCAGGCACACGAAAGAGTTGCCACTCATGCGCCACCAATTCTTCGCCCCATCCGCCCCCCGTGTCGCGACAATAGCCCGTTTGCACGCCCGCACCGATGATGCCTTCTGTCAGCCGTTCGCAGCAAGCGTAGTTGCCTTCAGCGCAACGAGGGCAAGGCGGATTTAATTCCCGCACGAAGCAACAAAGCGCTGGCTCTATGACCACTCGCTCGCCGACTTTCACCTGCGTGACGGCATCGCCGACTTCCACGACTTCCCCGACAACCTCGTGCCCGAAAGTGAAGGGCGTAGAAGTCAACGGTGACAGAAGGAGCGAACTTTTCGCCGTGATGACGGCTAAATCGCTGCCGCAAATGCCACTCAATTTCGGTCGCACCCGCACCCATTGAGGCGACGGTAACTTCAAAGGAGGCGTCTCCCGCATCGCTACCAACCCTAACGGACTGGTCAGCAACGCAGGGAAGCGTCGCCCTAACGCTTTGACCAACAGGTAGCGCCCGATGCTTTTGCGCAATTGCACCGCCTTCATCACTCATCCGCCAAACCATCTCAAAAGGCAGGCAAGGCATGGTTGAATTTCGTGGCGGTTGATAGTTTGTCGCGGGTGACCCTTCGTTGCGGATGGAGTTGTTGTGGCTGCGACGAGACGGCGACTTTTCATTTGAGGGCGGAGAAAGGCATACTTAGGCGAGCGACCGCAAGGGCAAGGAGGGATGGGCGATGGCGCGATGGGTTCGGGTCGTTTCTGTTTCGCTGCAAGGGCAGGGCAATAAAGAGCGCAACATGGAGATGGCGATGCGGCTGTTAGAACAGGCGGCGTGGGAGCACCCCGATTTGGTCTGCTTGCCCGAAACCTTCACGGGGTTGGGCATGAGCACCGAAAACTGGCTGGCGACGGCAGAACCGTTGGACGGCGAGACGGTGGAGCGGCTGAGCGATTATGCCCGTCGCCATCAAACTTGGGTCGTTTGCCCGATGGTGTTGCGAGAGGGCGACAAGTTGGTCAACGCCGCTGTGCTGATCAACCGTCAAGGCAAAGTCGTCGGCTATTACGCCAAGATGTTCCCGACCATCGGCGAACTGGAAGGAGGCATCCATCCAGGCACCGATGCGCCTGTCTTTGAGACGGACTTTGGGCGGGTCGGCATGGCGATTTGCTTTGACCTGAATTTCCGTGAAGTCGCCGAGCGGCTGAAAGTTAACGGAGCGGAACTCGTTTGCTTCGTCTCCATGTATCCTGGCGGGATGCAGGTGCAACTTTGGGCGCTGGAGTTCGGCTTTTGGATGGTGACCGCCATCGCTTCGCCCCAAAGCGTCATCGTCAACCCCTTGGGTCGCATCTTGGCACATGCCCAACCCAGTTACATGCCCATCGTCAGCCAACGGCTCAACTTGGATGCCGTCGTCTTGCACCTTGACTACAACCATCCCAAGTTGCTGCGGCTCAAAGAGCGCTATGGCGCTGACGCCGAGTTGGAAATTCGGCAACCCGAAGCCCGATGCTTGCTCACTTGCCATCGGGTTGACACCAGCGTTTGGGATTGGGTGCGGGAGTTTGAGTTAGAGCCGATAGACGCTTATTTCGCCCGCGCCCGACAGCAGCGAGCCCAACGGCTTCCGACCGACACCCATCGCTGAAATTTCGCCACCGTCACAGCAAGACAGGGCGATGCTCTTCGCTGGACTGGACTGCCGCTAAGGCAAGGCGCAGCGTCTTGAGGTTATCGCGCCCTGAGACGGCAGGCTCGTCGTCCTCTTGAATGGCACGCATCAACTCCGCCATCGTCGCCGCAAAAGCGTCGGGAAACCAACTACCCTTCAACTCCAGCCGCAAGACAGGTGGGTCGGCATCCTTCAGGGCAATCGTCACCTGCGTCGCATTGCCCCGCACCAACCCTTGCGTTCCGTCAATGGTGAACTCGTAATGGCTGTCTTTGCCCTGCACGACATCGTTGAACCACAAATTCGCCATCAAGTGTCCGTCAAAGGCGAGGGTGATGCTGTAGACCATCGGCGACACTGCCCGTTGACCGGGCATCCGCACCGTCGTCGCCAGCACTTCCTTCGGCTCACGCCCCGTCCAGTAACGCATCAGGTCAAGGTAGTGGATGCCATGATCCACGATGAGGAAGTTGGGCGTCTCCGCAGGCCAACCGCCGTCTTGGTTGCCCCGAACATGATGCGTTAAGTGAAACACCTCACCCAGAAAACCCCGCTCAATCAGCAACTTGGCGAAGCGATGTCCGGGAGCGTAGCGCGCTTGCTGGTTGACCATTAACTTCACGCCTGCCTTCTCGCAGGCTTCCACCATCGCCAGCGCATCCTCCATACGATGGGCGAAGGGTTTTTGGATGAGGATGTGCTTGCCTGCTTGTGCCGCCGCTTGAACGATTTCCACTCGCCCTTGCTGGTGGATGGCGATGTCCACGATTTCCACTTCGGGCAACTCCAGCAAACGACGGAAATCCGTGAACCATCGGGAGATACCGAACCGTTGGGCGGTTTGGCGGGCGGCGTCCTCGCGGATATCGCAGCAAGCGACGACACGGAAGCCAAACTTTTGGTAGGCAGGCAAGTGGGCGTGATTGGCGATGCTCCCACACCCAATCAGCCCGATGCCGTAATCCGTCTTGGGCGGCAAGGAGATGCTGTAGTCCAGCGTGAGCAACTCTTGCCAATCTCGCATCTGCCCCACTCCTTTCCGTTCCAGCCTTCCGATGACCTTTCGGCGCTGCAAATTATGGCGGACGGCATAATTGTCGGCGACCGACACCGACAGAAAGGAGGCAACGAGGATGCACGAAAAAGGCAAACAGTTCCTCTTTCGCTTGCTGGAGACGCCCAGCCCATCAGGCTACGAGGAGCGCATTCAAGAAGTCGTTCGGGCATGGGCGAAGGAATATGCCGATGAAGTGCGCACCGATGTGCACGGCAATGTTATCGCATCCCTCAACCCCGATGGCAAGCCCCGCGTCATGTTGGCAGGACATTGCGACCAGATTGGCTTGATGGTGCAGCACATTGACGAGCAAGGCTTTTTGTATGTCAACCCTATCGGCGGTTTTGACATGCAGGTGCTCATCGGGCAACCTGTCGTCGTTTGGACGAACGACGGTCCCGTCAACGGCATCATCGCTCGCAAGCCCATCCACTTGCTGACAGAAGAGGAGCGCAAGCAAATCCCCAAGTTTCACGAGATTTGGGTGGACATCGGAGCAAAAGACGGCGAGGAAGCGAAAAAACTCGTCCGCATCGGCGACCCCATCACCTTCCGATTGGAAGTGCGGGAGATGAGCAACGGCTTCATCAACGCACCGGGCATTGACGACAAGGTGGGGGCGTGGACGGTGATGGAAGCCTTGCGGTTGCTGAGCGAACGAAAAGGAAAACTGAAGGCAGCCGTCTTCGCCGTCAGCACGGTGCAGGAAGAAGTCGGTTTGCGAGGCGCTATCACCAGTGCTTTCGGCATCGCCCCCGATGTGGGCATCGCCGTAGATGTGACTTTTGCCACCGACCATCCCGCAACAGACAAGCGACAAGTCGGCGACATCAAGTTAGGCGCTGGTCCTGTCATCTATCGCGGTCCGAACATCAATCCCGTCGTCTTTCGGCGGTTGGTGGAAACAGCGGAGCGCGAGGGCATTCCGTATCAACTGGCAGGCGCCTCGCGCCCGACAGGCACGGATGCCAATGTCATCCAAATCAGTCGCTCCGGCGTGGCGACGGGGCTCATCAGCATCCCCAACCGTTACATGCATTCGCCTGTGGAGATGGTGGCATTGAGTGATTTGGAGAACGCCGCCAAACTCATCGCCGCTTTCATCGCCTCGTTGGAACCCACCGACGAATTCACACCCAGCATCGCTTGACAACGGAGGTGACGCCCGTGCACGAATGGACTTATGAGGCGCTGATGCAAGAGTTGACGAAGCCCGCCGACACGAAAATCCTGCTCGTCGTGCTGGACGGTTTGGGCGGGTTACCCGTGCCCGAATTGAACGGCAAAACAGAGTTGGAAGCCGCCCAAACGCCCAACTTGGACGAACTGGCGAAATGCTCCATGCTCGGCTTGAGCGAGCCCGTTTTTCCCGGCATCGCTCCCGGAAGTAGCGCCGGTCATTTCGCCCTGTTCGGTTACGACCCGCTCCGCTACTATGTCGGGCGAGGCGTCTTGGAAGCGTTAGGCATCGGTTTCCCGCTGCAGGAAGGCGATGTCGCTATCCGCGCCAACTTTGCGACCGTCCGCTATGAAGGCGACCAACCCATCGTCGTTGACCGACGGGCAGGGCGACCACCGACAGAGGAGACGAAACGGCTTTGTGCGAAATTGCAGAACGCCATCTCAGAAGTGGATGGCGTTCGGGTGCTCATTGAACCCGTCAAGGAGCATCGCTTTGTCGTCGTGTTGCGGGGAGAAGGGTTGGGCGACGGAGTGCGGGACACCGACCCGCAAGGGACCGAGCAACCGCCTTTGTCGCCCGTTCCCGACCCCGATACGCCCGAAAACCGACGGACAGCCGAAGTGGCGGCGAAGTTGGTGGAGCGCATCGCCGAAGTTTTGCGGGATGAACCGAAAGCCAACTTCGCCTTGCTGCGAGGCTTCGCCAAACGCCCCAACTGGGTCTCCTTTCGCGACCTTTACAAACTCAACCCTTGCTGCATCGCCGTCTATCCGATGTATCGCGGCTTGGCACAGTTGGTCGGCATGACCGTGCTGAACTTTGAAGGCGACACCATTGCCGACGAAATCGCTGCGTTGCGACGGGTTTGGAGCGACTACGACTTCTTCTTCGTGCACATCAAAGCGACGGACTCGCGGGGCGAAGATGGCGACTTTCAGGGCAAGATTGCCGTGATTGAGGAGTTTGACCGCCACTTGCCTGACATCCTTGCCTTGCAACCCGATGTCCTTGCCATCACGGGCGACCATTCCACGCCTGCCCGCTACCGCGCCCACAGTTGGCATCCTGTCCCGCTCCTTGTCCACTCCCGTTGGGTCATCCCTGACCCGACAGTGAGCGGCTTTGGCGAGCGGGCTTGCGCTAAAGGGACGCTGGGCAAAATTCCCGCCAAGTTCCTGATGAGTTTGCTTCTGGCTCACGCAGGGCGACTGGAACGCTACCAAGCATAAGCGCAGCAAAAGGAAGGTGACCGACGATGCGCGAATATCGGGGCGTCGTCAGAAATGGCGTCATCGTTTTGGAAGACGGCGGCAATTTGCCCGAGGGTGTGAAAGTGCGGGTGATCGTGGAAGAAGCAGTGGAGTGGCAACCTGACTGGGAAGTTGCCCGCCAGTTTGTCGGTGGGTTGCGAGACCGAGAGGGCAAGACAGATGTGAGCGAGAAGGTGGACGAATATCTGGTGGAGGCGTTTGTTCGTTACGACAAACACTGCCATTTTCGCGGCTAATAGCCGCTCCAACAGAGTTTCGGATGGAGCGTCGGGTTGCTCATCCTTGTTGGAGTGGCTATTAGCCACGACACACACATGACGGATGGCGGTGCTCAGGTGTCACAATTTTCAACGCAGAGAAAGCGATGCGGAAGGAGGCACGGAACGATGCCGACAATCTTTCGGGGCAGAGCCCACAAGTTCGGCGACAACATTGACACCGATGTCATCATCCCTGCTCGCTACTTGGTGACGACCGACCCGACGGAGTTGGCGAAGCACTGCATGGAAGCCATCGCCCCCGATTTCGCTCAGCGGGCAAAACCAGGCGACATCATCGTGGCGGGCGAAAACTTCGGCTGCGGTTCGTCTCGCGAGCATGCGCCCTTGTCCATTAAGGGTTTGGGCATCAGTTGCGTCATCGCCAAAAGTTTCGCCCGCATCTTCTACCGCAACGCCTTCAACATCGGTTTGCCCGTCTTGGAATGCCCCGAAGCCGCCGAGGACATCCGCGACGGCGACGAACTGGAAGTGGACATTGAGACGGGCATCATTCGCAACCTGACGACAGGGCGCACCTACCAAGCCATGCCCATCCCCGAATTCATGCGCCAAATCTTGAACGCTGGCGGGCTCATCAACTATGTGCGGCAAAAGTTGGGCGTCGGAGCGTAAAGCGTCAGGCGGCAAGGAGTGGTCAACGATGAGACGAGGGCTGACGCTGTTGATGGTGCTGGCGCTGTGGCAAGGGAGTTGGGCGCAAAAGGACATTTTGCGGGATATCGTTCGTGCCTTGAAAGAACCCAAACCCGTCGCTGAACTGCTGGCTCGTTCGCCTATTACCGTCGTCGCCAACGATGAGACGCTGTTCAACCTCTTCCGCAGTTTCCTCCCGTCTGTCCATTCGGCGACTTTTGTCGCCCTTGCCGAACTGCCCCAACGGGTAGCCGAGTTGGCGAAAACGGATAACCACCTCATCATTCTGATAGACCGTTCACGAGGCGACTTTCCGTTAGAGCATCGGCAATTAGTGCCCTACGACTTGACATTGGTGCGTCGGCAGGATGTCGTCATCGCCGCTCAAGTGCAGCGTCAAGGGCGGAGGGAACAGGTGAAAGCCTTCATTTCTGCCCCGTCCTTTCACGCCCTCAAAGAAGCCGTAGAGCGGTTTGCGACCCAGAAAGTCCGCGAGTTTCGGGATTTGCAAGGGGCGCAGGTAACTCCCGTGCCCATTTGCGTCGTCGTCACTAACGCAGGGCAAAACCTGCTCAACGAATTCGCCGAACGCACCCCTTTGGATTTCGTCTGGGCAACGCCCGACGACCTTGCTAAAGTGCAAGATTTGCTCGTGACGGAGACGGAAATTTACCTTTTAGTTCCGCCCGTCCTTGAAAGGTTGCGGGAGCGGTTGCCTTTCAACCTGAATTTGCTCGGTCCGCACCAAAGCGTTGCCGTGCGGAAGAGCAAAGGAGGCAACTATTGGCAAGTGCTCCTTTACGGCGCTTTTCCCGATGCCTTGCGGGGGCTCATCCGCCGTTACGCCGACCCCTTGACGGTTCCCGAAAAACCCCTCGTCATCACCCATCCTGCTATTCCCAAACCCAAGCGTTTGCTTCTCGTGCCTTTTGGCGACATCAACATCTACCGTGACCGCATCGGCGATTTTGCGGCGCAAGTTTTTCGGGCTGTCCAGTCGGCAAGGTTGGCGGGCGAAGTTGTGATGCCCGACAAACCACCTGAACCCTTGTTGGATTGGCGACCTTTTCAAAGCGGGTTAGTGGAAAGCCGTTACATCACGGCTTTGGCGAAAGACAATACTGCCGAACTTGTGTTAGCGGGACAACTGACGGGTTTTGACACTCAAACGGTGCGCCGACAGGAACTCTCCAGCCGACCCAGCCCTGCCGCCGACCGACGCATCTGGGAGGTAGCGACAGTGCGGACAGAGCAAGTGACCGCTCGCTTGCGAGCCTACCTTTACGATGGGCGAACTGGAGAAACCCTTTGGATGCGCACGGTGGAAGGCACAGCAAGCAAGCAAACGGTAGAAAGCACTCGTCAGGTGGAAGCGGCTCAGCCACCCCTGTTAGAGCCTGAACGGCGCTCCCTCTTTGTCTCCGATGAACGCTTGTATGCCGCCGCTGCGACGGCTGTCATCGCTGAACTGTTAGAAGCCTTGCGGACGGAAATTTATTGGCTGCCTGAAACCCCCGCCATTGTCCTGTCACCCACACCCTCTGCAACGCCCGTTCCCGAAGGCATCGTCGGTCGGGTAGAAACACTCCCCGACGGCACCGTCTTGGTCTATTTGGACATCGGAGCGAATCAAGGGCTCAAAGTCGGCGATGTGTTGTTGGTCTATCGGCAAGTAACCGTCAAGACGGAACGCAAGACGGTGCAAGTGGAAGAGGAACTGGGCAAAGCGAAGGTCATTGCCGTCTTCCCCGAAGCCTGCAAAGCCCAGATGCTTTCGCCCGTTCAGCCCACTCTCTTAACCGATGCCCGCGCCCGCTTGGTGCGTTGACTTCAGGAAACCTTTTGCCTGCCGAATAGCCCTGCGGCTGCTTCGGTCGTGGCAAATAGCCATTCCAACACCAGATGAGCAACCTGACGCTCCATCCGACCTCCTATCCAGCCGTGAATGCCCCGTCGGCACAAAAGGAACTTCGTTGCGGCAGGTGTTTTTGCAAGGCGCAACTTTCCGAACGCCCTTTGTCCGCTGACGGATTTGCAACGCCTCCGACTGTCCCTTCGTTGACCACTTTCGCCGCTCCGCCGACGATTGGCGATTGGTGGCTAACTTTGTGTGGCAGTTTTTCGTAAAAAGAGATGGCGACCACAGCGAAAGGGGCGAATCAACGGATGGCAGGCTGTCACAATCCGATGCCTTCCCAGCGCCCCCGTTCCATCGGGGCGCGCCTTGCGGAATGGTGGAGCCGACTGAAGCGCCGCTCGCTGGAAGCCCCGCCCCAAAGGCGGGTGGCGATTGTCGGCAACCCCAATGTCGGCAAGAGTTTGCTGTTCAATCGGCTAACGGGCATCTATGTGACCGTCTCCAACTACCCCGGCACGACGGTGGAAATCTTTCGGGGGCGCACTCACATAGACGGTGTGCTCTACGAAATCGTGGACACGCCGGGCATGTATTCGCTCTTGCCCAGTTCCGACGAGGAACGGGTCGCCCGTCGGTTGCTGATGGAAGAGCGTCCCGATGTCGTCGTCCATGTCGTGGACGCCAAAAACTTATCGCGCATGTTGCCCCTGACCGTTCAATTGATGGAGGCAGGTTTTCAGGTTGTCTTGGCACTCAACATGATGGATGAAGCCATCCGCGCTGGCATCCAGATTGACACCGAGGCGTTGGAGGCGCTTTTAGGCGTGGCTGTCGTGCCCGTCGTCGCCACGACAGGGCAAGGCATTGCCCAACTAAGGAGGGTCATCCATGCTGTCGCCCACGGCACCGCCCATTCGCTACGACCCACCCTTGGAAGACGCCCTCAGCAAGATAGCGCAGTGGCTGCGGGCTGATTACGGGCTAAGTAACCGCGCCGTCGCCTTGTTGTTGCTGCAGGAAGACCCTGAAATGACGGCATTGGTGGCGGAGCGGGAAGACCCGAAAGTCGTGGCAGCCATCCAACAACTGGTGCGGGAACTGCGGGGCAGGGGCGAACGAAGCCCCCTCTACCGCATCACGATGACCCGCCAACGCTTCGCCGAACAAGTGGCAGGACAGGTCACCGCCAAAGCAACGGTCAAAACCCGCACTCTTTCAGAGCGCCTCAGCGACCTGCTCATTCATCCCTTTTGGGGCACTCTCTTCCTCATTGCGCTCCTTTACTTGGGCTTCTACCAATTCGTCGGTGTCTTTGCCGCCGGCACAGCCGTAGAGTTTCTGGAGGACACCGTGTTTGGCAAATATTTGCTCCCGCCCCTCGTCCGCTTCTTTGAGTGGCTCATCCCTTGGGCGTGGCTGCGGGAGTTATTTGTCGGCGAATACGGCATCTTCACCCTCGGCATTCGTTACGCCTTTGCATTGCTCTTTCCCATCGTCACAGCGTTTTTCCTGATGTTCTCGCTGGTGGAAGACAGCGGTTATTTCCCGCGTTTGGCATTGTTGGTAGACCGCTTGTTCAAAGGCATCGGGCTATCGGGGCGAGCCGTCATCCCGATGGTGCTGGGGTTTGGGTGTGACACGATGGCGACAATGGTCACCCGCATCTTGGAGACCCGTCGGGAACGGTTGATCGCCACGCTGCTGTTGGCGTTGGCGGTGCCCTGTTCGGCGCAATTGGGGGTGATGATGGCAACGGTCTCCAAGGTGCGCGGCGGCATCGCTGTTTGGGCGCTTTTCGTTTTCGCCGTCTTTTTGCTTGTCGGTTACTTGACGGCTCGGGTGTTGCCCGGTGACCCGCCCCGCTTTTACATGGAAGTCGTCCCTTTGCGATTGCCTCGGTTGGAAAATGTCCTCGTTAAGACTTGGACGCGGCTGCAGTGGTATCTTTGGGAAGTCACGCCCCTCTTCATCGTCGCCAGCGTCTTGATTTGGCTCGGACGCTTGACCCATTTGTTTGACTTGATTATCGCCGCCCTCTCCTACCCTGTCCAATGGGTCGGGTTGCCGAAGGCGATGGCGACCGTGATTTTGTTCGGCTTCTTCCGTCGCGACTATGGCGCCGCCGGTTTGCTGGACTTGGTGAACAAAGGCGCCATCAGTGGGATTGATTTGGTCGTCACCGCCATCATCCTCACCCTCTTCGTCCCTTGCATCGCTAACTTCCTGATGATGGTGCGAGAGCACGGTTGGCGGGCTGCCCTCGTCATGACAGGCTTTATCTTCCCCTTCGCTTTCTTCTGCGGTTTTGTCGCCAAACACTTGCTTCTTTGGCTCCATCAACTGGGTTGGGTCGGCGGTTGATGGATTATGCGCTATCTTTCCAGCGAGAGGAGCGAGCATGGCAAGCAACAACGAACAGGTGCAGTGTCCGATGTGCGGGTTTCAGTTTCGCATCAGTGAAGCGCGGGAAACGGTGTGTCAACGCTGCCCCCTCAAGGGCGGTTGCGGAGTCCTGATCAAATGCCCTAATTGTGGCTACGAAATCCCCCTTGTCAAAGCCCCCTCGTTCATTGGCAATTTGCTAAGCAAACTCGGTCGCCTCATCAGCCGTCCCTCGTGAGCCCTTCGCCAAGCAAGGAGCGTGAGCAAGTTGGCAGTGAAGGCACTTTGGATATTGCTGGTCGCTTCGGGCATTGCGTGGGTTGGGGAGAGGTGGCTGGGAAGCGAAGCAGCCGATGAACCGCTGCGACCGAAAGTTTTGGTGCTCAACTTTGACCCTGTGGTCAAATCACAGGGAAACAAGCGACTGCATGAAGTTTGCAACTTTAATGACCCACGCCAACTTGCGGAGCAATACATCGCCGACCTCGCCGAATGCAGCGGTGGGTTCGTCCGTTACCGCATCGTGGGATGGCACGACATTGATGCCTTTCCCGCCAAAGTGGATGGCTTCGTTTACGACGCAATGACTTACTTGCGCTGCTGGAAGGAGCGAAAAGGTTGGCACGAACCCGACGGGGTGGACTATCGGCGCATCATTGACGCCTTTGATCTGGTTCGGCGCATCAACGAAGGCAAGGTGGATGAAGTTTGGCTCTTTGGCGGACCTTACTTCGGCTTTTGGGAATCGCACATGGTCGGACCGACGGCTTACTGGTGCAATTCACCGCCGTTAAAGGATGACCTCTTTCGGCGCAATTTCGTCGTCATGGGCTTCAATTACGAACGAGGCGCCGGCGAGATGTTGGAAAATTTCGGGCACCGTGTGGAAAGCATCTTGACGAAAGTTTACGGGCGTTGGAACCACAAAGTGCCGCTGGAACAGATGAACACTTGGGAACGCTTCACGCTCTACGACAAGGTGGCGCCGAACAATGCCGCTTGCGGCAATGTCCACTTTGCACCCAACAGCGAGCACGATTACGACTGGGGCAACAAGCGGTTCGTTTGGAGCACTTGCGACGATTGGCTCAACTATCCTGCCCTGACAGGGAAAAAGCGATTGGTCAATTGCGATGAGTGGGGTGGAGGCGACATTCGGGCGCACCACAAATGGTGGCTCAAGCATTTGCCCAAAGCCGAAGGCATAGCGCCCGACGGCAAACAGGCGAACTGGTGGAAGTATGTCGTGGACTTCAACCGCTACCCTGAAAGCGCCCGCTAAAAAGTTGCTTCATTCGCTTTCTGCCACCTGTCGCATCGCTTCCCGCATCGCCTCGGCGACTTGTGCCAGCACTTCCTCAGAGTGAGCGACGGAAAGGAAAGCGGCTTCAAATTGCGAGGGAGGCAAAAAGACACCCTGTTGCAAGAGAGCGTGGAAGAAGCGGGCGAACCGTTTTGTGTCGCTGCGCTTGGCAGAGGCGTAGTCGGTGACCGGTTGGTCGGTGAAAAAGACGGTGAACATGGAAGCGATGCGGTTGATTTGGACGGGGATGCGAAACTCGTGAGCGGCGTCGGCGATAGCGTCGGTCAGCCAATTTGTTCGGCGCTCCAATTCGGCGTAAGGTTTGTCCCGTTCCAAGACACGCAAGGTTGTCAAGCCTGCTGTGACGGCGACAGGGTTGCCCGAAAGCGTGCCCGCCTGATAGACAGGACCGAGGGGAGCAACCGCTTGCATCATCTCGCGTCGCCCGCCGTAAGCCGCCAAAGGGAAACCGCCACCGACGATTTTGCCCAAGCAAGTCAGGTCTGGCTCAATGCCGAAAAGATGTTGCGCCCCGCCATAAGTGAGGCGGAAGCCCGTAATCACTTCGTCAAAAATCAGCACGGCGCCGTGCTTACGGGTTTGGTCGCGCAGCGCTCGCAAAAATTCAGGCTTAGGCAAAACGACACCCATGTTGCCTGCGACAGGCTCCACGATGACGGCTGCCACTTGGTCACCGATGGCGTCCATCATGCGGTTGAAAGCCTCCGCATCGTTGTAGGGCAGGACGACAGTTTCCTGCGAGAAACTTTCGGGCACGCCGGCGCTATCGGGAATGCCAAAGGTCGTCGCACCCGAACCCGCCTTGACGAGCAGGTGGTCGGCGTGACCGTGATAGCATCCTTCAAACTTGACGACTTTGCGCCGTCCCGTGTAGCCGCGAGCGACGCGCAAGGCACTCATCGTCGCTTCCGTGCCTGAGTTGACCAAGCGGAGCATTTCCATCGTCGGAAAGGCGGCTTGAATTTGCTCGGCGAGATGCACTTCCAGTTCCGTCGGTGCCCCGTAAGTCGTCCCGCGTTCTACGGCTGCCTTGACGGCGGCGACAACTTCGGGATGGGCATGACCCAAGATGAGAGCGCCCCATGAGCCAACGAAGTCCACATACTTGTTGCCGTCCACATCCCAAAGGAAACAGCCCTCGCCTTTGGCGACAAAAAAGGGAACACCACCGACGGCTCGGAAGGCACGAACGGGCGAATTGACACCGCCGGGCATCAGCCTTTGGGCTCGCTCAAACAACGCCCGCGACTTTTCGCCTGCCATGACCATCACCGTCCGCAATTTTAGCGTGACACCGAAGCAACACTTGCCGTCTTGACATTTGTGGCAAAATGATGGCGGTGACTTGGAATGACAGAGCAGGAGATTTTGGAACTCATTCGTCGTCACCTGCCCCGCTTGTTGCAGGAAAGCCCAGAGGTGCGCGAATGGGTGCGAGGGTTGGTCGCCGAATACGGCGTCACCCGCGAGGAGTGGAACGCCCTCCTTCAGCGCCTTGACCGCCTGGCGGAGGCGTTGGAACGGTTGCAAACCGCCTTTGAGGCGTTGCGGGCGGAGTTTGAGCAGTTGCGGGAAGAGTTCCGCCAGACACGAGAAGCCCATGAGCGGCAAATTCAATTGCTCTGGGAAGAAGTGCACCAGTTGCGAGAAGAGGTCAATTTGCTGCGGGAAGAAGTGCGAGGGATGCGGGAGACTTACGACAAAGCCATCGCCGAGTTGCGGGAGGAAATCCGGCTGCTGCGAGAAACTTACGATAAAGCCATCGCTGGATTACGGGAGGAAATCAACTTGCTTCGGGAAACTTACGATAAAGCCATCGCTGAGTTGCGGCAGGCATTGGAGCGAGCGGTTAGCCGCCTTGAGCGGCGCATGGATGCCATCGGAGCGCGCTTTGGGTTGTTGGCGGAAAGTGCGTTCCGTGACGGGATGCGAGGCATTTTGCAAGAACGGGTCGGTTTGCAGGTCGTTCAATGGCGTTACTATGATGAGCAAGGGATTGTGCACGGTTTCCCTTCTTGGGTTGAGGCGGACTTGCTCATTACCGATGACGAACACTGGCTCGTAGAAATCAAGGCGCATTTCAGCCGCGCCGACATCGTTGAGTTTTACCGCATCGGGCAACTTTACCAGCAAGTCACGGGCATTGCGCCCCGATTGATCGGCATTGCGCCATCCGTGGACGAGCGGGCGAAGGAATGGGCACAACGCTTCGGCATCACGCTTTACGGTGATCCCGAAGAAGTGACGCTACCCTAAGGGCAGGCACCACTGACCATGCCCTTCCCACTCACCTCAACCCTGACATTTATCTCGTGGCAGAGAGGGCTTAAAAGTCAGCGGACCTGGATGCGTCGCTCAATGACTTTCCCTTGCGTGTCTCGGATGCGCAAGGTAGTAGGGCGATGCAGCGTGACGCTGAGCGCTACCGTCGCGGAAGCATCGCCCAATTCCAGCCGAGCGAGCAGTTTCCGCCCTTGCTTGTCCATCGCCCAAACTTCCACCCATTGGGAGGCATCGCCGCCTTTGGCAGGCAGGGTCAGCCGCACGAGAAACGCTTCTCCTGCTTTCACTTGTGAGGGCATCTCCACTTGCAATCCATTGGGCTTTGGGGCAGCGTCGGAAGCCGAGAGGGCAGTGGCGCTTGCCACCCCAAGGAGCATTGACGGCGCCCACCGCCGCAACAAATTGCGCCGTGTCGTCTTCATGGCTCAACCCACACCTCCGCTGATGGATTGTCTACGACTTCGCCGATGACCGATGCCCACTGAACGCCCCGCTCGCGCAAAGCGTCCATGAGGGCATTGAGTTTCTCCTTGGGCACGCTGATGAGCAAACCGCCCGAAGTTTGGGCATCGCACAGCAGCATCCGCAAGGGTTCAGACACATCGTCGTGCCAATGGACAAAAGGTTCAACGAAGCGACGATTGGCACGAGTGCCAGCGGGAACGATGTTGCGTTCCGCCAAAGCCAACGCGCCATCAATGAGGGGCACTTGGGACGCAAAAATGCGGGCGCTGACACCGCTGGCGACAAGCATTTCCCGCAAATGCCCCAGCAACCCAAAACCTGTCACATCAGTGCAAGCGTTCACACCGACAGCAACCATCGCTTCCGCCGCGCTTTTGTTGAGGGTCGTCATGACTTCAACGGCACGCTCAATGACTTCGGTCGGGGTGCGTTCCATCTTGATGCCTTGATTGATGACACCCGTGCCCAAAGGTTTGGTCAGCACCAGCGCATCGCCGACTTTTGCTCCCGCATTGGTGACGATGCGTTTTGGATGGACAACGCCCGTGACAGCGACACCGTATTTGAGGGCAGGGTCGTCCACTGTGTGCCCACCGATGATGGCGACGCCTGCTTCCGTCAACTTGTCGTAACCGCCCCGCAAAATTTCGGCGACCAATTCAGGTTCCACTTCGTCGGAGGGGTAGCCGACAATGTTCATCGCTGTCAAAGGCGTTGCGCCCATCGCATAGATGTCGCTGACGGCATTAGCGGCAGCGATGGCGCCAAAAGCATATGGGTCGTCCACGATAGGCGTGATAAAGTCCAGCGTCTGGACGATGGCGAGGTCATCGGTCAACTGATAGACACCCGCATCGTCGCTGGTGTCAATGCCCACCAGCACTTTCGGGTTGGGCACTTTGGGCAAGGCTT
>Ga0209289_100598_pt1 | contig 17764 bp, 15 predicted proteins | sample GXS110809BmetaG_FD_184121 | JGI IMG/M metagenome (GOLD analysis project Ga0209289, IMG submission 184121) | Hot spring microbial communities from Gongxiaoshe hot spring, China to study Microbial Dark Matter (Phase II) - GXS 110809B (SPAdes)... ...
GGTGAGCCGATGAGGTTTCTCGCCGATGAAAGCGTTGAACACAAAGGTAGTGCAAACATTGTAAATGACGCAAAAGTAGGGGCGGACAAAGTCCGCCCGCTTTTTCGGGCGCATTTTATGCGCCCCTACTAACATCACTTACAACTTGCTCACCACCGACGCAAAATTGGCGAACTGTTACTGCAAGAAAGTTTTGAAGTCATCTTCGTTGCAGATGCAAGAGGTGGCGATATTGAAGGTTCATTGGGAGGTTGTGTTTAATGTCGGCTGCTCTAAACCTTCCCAAATGGGCGCAGCAGGTAAGGCACCGCTATGAAGGCGGTGTCGCAAGCGTTTTTTGCTTGCACGGAAACATCAGGGATTTGCAACCTTTTAGCAACCAATACTTGCCTCTGCCTCAATTCGTCGTCCGTGCTTTCACTGGTGGAAAGCAACTTGTGCTCTTTTACTCCATCCGCACTGGCGTGACATTTGCTGACCCAGCGATGGAACGCGAGTTCTGTCAATTCCTCTCCGTCCACTTCAGTTTGGCTGGCGAAACTTCCCTTGCTGCCGCCGTTCGCAATGGGACGCTCTCTCCGCAGTTGCAGGATTTGTTCAAGAACCCAAGTTTTGCCTTGCCGTTGCTTCAAAAGTTGCTTGAGACCAGAGACAAAGTTGCCCTAATCATTGAGGATGCCGAAACCCTCGCACCAAATCAGGAACTTGCCTTTTTGAGCATGGACGATAGGCGCAATATCGCCATTTTGCGCAACTGGGCAGAAAACCCGAGAGTTAGGCAGCGCGATAACTTTGTCTTTTGGCTCACTGAAAACCTGAGCGATTTGAACTCCCGCTTGCGAACGGGCACTCCCCACCTTGACTTGACTGAAATTCCTTACCCGAACTACGAGGAGCGACTTGAGTTCATTCAAAGCGAACTTGCCGAAACGAAAGTCAAGTTGCACGATTTGACACCCGAACAGTTCGCCCATTTGACCGCAGGCTTGAACTTGACATATATCCGAGCGCTTATCATGGAGGCACGGAAAAGCGGTGAGCCGCTGACGGCTCAACATGTTCGGCAGCGCAAGGAAGAAATTTTCCGTGAGGAATACGGCGGGCTTATCAAAGTCCATGAACCCGAATACGGGCTTGATATGGTTGCTGGGCTTGAACCTGTCAAGCGGATGTTACGACTTGTCGCTTTCATCTTGCGGAGCGGCAACCGCCAAGATGCTCCTATGGGCATCGGACTTGTCGGTCCTCCTGGGACAGGCAAAACTTACATAGTCAAGGCTTTCGCAAAAGAGGTTGGTTTGCCTCTGGTTGAAGTTGGCAATGTTCGGGAGATGTGGGTTGGGGCATCAGAGCGTAACGCCGACAAAGTCATTGCGCTTTTGAAGTCAATGGTTCCGGTCATCGTCTTTTACGACGAGATTGACCAAGCCTACGGTCGGCGAGGTGAAATTGGCGACAGCGGAGTTTCACAAAGGCTGTGGGCGAAATTTACCACTTTCATGGCAGACACTTCCCTTCGCGGTTTGATGCTGACAATTTGGGCAACGAACCGACCTGACCTCGTTGACGAAGCCATTAAGCGCCCCGACCGTGCAGGCGACATCAAAATCCCGCTCTTCTTCGCTGCTGAGGATCCTGAAGCGGTGTTGAGAATCAATGCGAAAAAGCGAGGGTTCAAACTTGAAGACTTTGACTTCGCACCTGTAGTTGAAAAGGTCAAAGGCTTTTCGCCTGCAGAACTCAATGCTGTGCTCACTCAAGCCCGTTGGTTCGCTTTGGAGGACAATTCGCCCGTCATCACCTTTGACCATTTGATGAAAGCAGCAGTGACCTACACGCCATCGCGCAATGAGCAAATGATTGCCTACATGGAGGCGTTGGCAGCGTTAGAGTGCACCGACCAGAGATTGCTCGTTCCACCTCACAGTGAAATGTCCCGCGAAGAACTGATGAAGCGGGCAAGGGATTTGCGGTTTGAGTTGACAAGTCAAGGTTTGCTGTAACGGGCAAAACGAATGCTGGGCGTAGAGTTACAATTTGGTGAGGATTGGTCAAAGTGATGAGAACAAGAGTTTAACTTGGCAACGCTCTTTAAACAAAGTTTTTTGGTGCTTATCTTCCTACTGCCGACGAAATTTAAAAAGTCGGCAGGGCGTGGAAGCCCTGCCCTACATAATCTACCAGCAAAGTTTGTAGTAAAGAGCGACTTGGCAAGGAGGGGAGTGAGTTGGAGCAGTTGAAGTTTCCTGAAGAACTGTTCTATTCGTCCACTCACGAGTGGGTTCGCGTTGAAGGCAATCGCGCTGTCATCGGCGTTACCGATTACGCTCAAAGCGAATTGGGCGATGTCACCTATCTTGAGTTGCCTGAAATCGGTGACACCGTTGAAGCGGGGCAGCCTTTTGGGGTCATTGAGTCGGTTAAAGCCGACGAGGAACTTTTCGCTCCCGTCTCGGGCACAGTCGTTGATGTTAACCAAAACGCCATTGACCACCCTGAAGTTGTCAATGATGACCCTTACGGTGAAGGTTGGCTTATCGTCGTTGAGATGAGCAATCCCAATGAACTCAAAACTTTGATGAATGCTGAACAATATCGGCACATGTTGGAGCAGGAGGGACAAATATGAGTGGAAGGCGCAATTTACCATACTTGCCCAACACAGACGAAGACCGCTCCGAAATGCTGCGTGCCATTGGCGCAAAAAGCGTTGATGATTTGTTTGCTGACATCCCTTCTGAGTTGCGTGAGAAAGCGATACTCAGTTTGCCTCCTGCACTAAGCGAACCAGAACTCATGCGCCACCTTCGTTCCCTCGCCGCTCAAAACATCCCACTGGGCGAATTGCAGACCGAACCCGTCACTCATCCCTCGTCCCTCGTCCCGTTTCTCGGTGCTGGCATTTACGACCACTACATCCCGCCTGCTGTTCAGCACATCATCAGCCGAAACGAATTTTACACCGCCTACACTCCTTACCAAGCCGAGGCGTCACAAGGGACATTGCAAGCGACCTTTGAGTATCAATCACTCATTTGCGACTTGACAGGGATGGAAATTTCCAACGCTTCAATTTACGATGGCGCATCGGCTTTAGCGGAAGCGATTCTGATGGCGCAAAGCATCAACGGGCGGCGAAAAGTTATCTTGCCCAAAACCTTGCACCCCCATTGGGCGCAGGTTGTGAAAACTTATGCCGCAGGGATGAAATTGCAATTCGTTGAAGCACCGTATTTGTCCGATGCCGGCATCACCGATGTTGATTTTGTGCGCAAGGAATGTGACGACGAAACTTGCTGCGTTGTCGTGCAGCACCCGAACTTTTTCGGCTGCCTTGAACTTATGGGCGAGTTGGAAAAAGCAGCACATCAAGTTGGTGCATTGTTCATCGTCGCCTTTGACCCAATCAGTTTGGGAGTGCTCAAACCGCCGAGCGAATACAATGCCGACATCGCTGTCGCTGAAGGACAGTGCTTGGGCTTGCCTCCGGGTTTTGGAGGACCGCTTTTGGGCATTTTTACCTGCAAGCGAGAGTTCATCCGAAAAATGCCGGGACGCTTGGTCGGCGAGACATTGGACTTAAAAGGTCGGCGAGGTTTCGTTTTGACCTTGCAAGTTCGCGAGCAGCACATTCGCCGCGAAAGAGCAACCAGCAACATTTGCACAAATCAAGCACTTTGCGCCATCGCTGCTGCGGCGTATTTGGCACTAATGGGCAAAAACGGGATTCGCCAAATCGCTGAACTCTGTGCGCAGAAAGCCCATTACCTTGCTGAGCAACTTCAAAGCATCGGCATCCCGTTGCTATTCAGTGCTTCGTTTTTCAAAGAGTTCGCTGTCAATTTGCCTTGTGATTCAAAGGCACTCAACAAAGCGCTCATCGGCAAAGGCTTTCTTGGTGGCTTGGTGCTGAAGCGTTACTATCCCGAACTTGAAAACGGTTGGCTTCTCGCTGTCACAGAGAAACGGACAAAAGCGGAAATGGACGCTTTCGTTCAAGCGGTGCATGAGTGCATTCTGCCTTGACATGAAAAAAGTGACCCAAAATTGCAACACTTGTGAACACTAATTTATGGACGACAAAATTCGTCCTTCCAAAGGGCAAGAAAAGGAGGATGTAAGATGATGAGTGAGTTGGCGATTTTGGGTGGTGAGCCCGCTGTCACTATCCAAGACCCAGAACAATGGAAACCACCAATTGATGAAGAGAAGGAAGAAGTGTGCAAACTCATTGAACGGAGAGCAATTTCGGGTGCAGGTTCAGGGCTGCCTAAGGAATTTGAGGAAGAGTTCCGCCAGTATGTCGGCAGCCAATTCTGCCTAACCCTCAGTCACGGTCACTTGGCTTTAGCAAGTGCTTTCTATGCTGTCAGGGGAGGTCCCGGCGATGAATTCATCGTTCCAACCCTCGGCTACATTGGGACTTACGCAGGTGCTTTGCACATGGGCGCTCGCCCCGTCTTTTGCGACATTGACCCAAACACTTTGCTCATTGACCCCAACGATGTTGAGAAGCGAATAACGAAGCGAACGAGGGCTATATTCGCTATTCACCTTTGGGGCAACATTTGCGACTTGGATGCCTTGATGGACATTAGCAAAAGATATGGCATCCCTATCATTGAGGACGCGTCTCACGCCCACGGCGCCGAATGGGATGGGAAAAAGATTGGGAGCATTAGCGATTTAACTTGTTTCAGCCTTCAAGGTGCAATTCCCGGCGGCAAACCCGTTTGCGGTGGGGAAGGTGGAATTGTGACGACCAACAATAGGGAATACTACGAACGGATGCTCGCCTATTGCCACTTGCACCGAGCAGGATTGAAAGAGGAACTCACACTGCCTGAGTATGCTGAACTGGACAGGGAAGTCTTAGGGCTTAAGTATCGCGCTCACCCCTTGGCATTGGCGCTCGCTAAAGTCGCCCTCAAGTCCCTTGACTATCGCAACGAACGCAAAAACGAATTCAGGCAAAAGTTATTTGAGGCGTTGGAAGAAATCCCCGGAGTTAGACCCGTTCGCTCTTACCCAAAAGCAAAACCGGCAGGTTTTTACGGTGGGCTGAAGTTGATTTATGAACCTGAAGAGTTGGAAGGTCTGCCAGTGGAAAAGTATGTGGCAGCGTTAAAGGCTGAGGGTGTTCCGATAAGTCACAAGTATGGTTATGACGGAACATTGGAGCACCTTCGCACCATTTTCCGAAAGGGCTTTGATTTGTGGGGATACGGGAGAGGACCTCTTGGCGGCGAATTCATGGGCTTGCCCCCCTTCCAAGGATACAAACCCGGCGATTTCCCAGTAGCGGAAAGTTTGGCAGGACGAATTTTGACCATACCCGCTTATATTGAACCCAAGGAAGGTTTCTTGGACCAAGTGATCAAGGCGTTTGAAAAGGTTGCTGCCCATTACAAGGAACTGCTTTAAGACGGATCATTCATTACGCATCTGTCAAGGAGCGTGCCCTTGACAATGAAACAGACTTCCCAAGCCACATTGAAAGTTACTGCTCCACCAGTTGTCAAGCGCCTTCGTTGGCATGTTATTGTGTTAAGTTTGGTTCTCATCGCTGTTTTCTCTGCAATAAGCGGTTGGGCTGCTTTGTATCGGAACGAACTTTTGAGCGCCGGCTATTTGCCGAGGGTAAGCATACTGGTCCTTATCGGCTTCACAATTTTGAACGCTGTTTTCAAGCGATTGTTGCCATCGCTGGCTTTCACTAAGAGCGAGTTAATTTTCACCTTTATCGTCTTCCTTTCAACCGCTGCAATTTCTGGTGAAGAGTTTGGCATCCACTTTTACTTGAACTTGCTTGGGCTCGTTTATTACGATTCACCTCAAAGCCAATGGTTTGGTCTCTTTACCCCTCACATTCCACCTTACCTTGTCCCGTCTCTTCAATTTCGCGACCCGTCCATCCTTTGGGCTTTTGAGGGCATGCCTGAAGGGGCAAAATTACCATTGTCAAGTTGGTTGGTTCCTCTACTCATTTGGACGCCTTACCTTCTCTGCGTTTACGCTTTCATTGTTTGTCTTTGCGGTTTGTTAGCGAAGCAATGGGAAGAGCACGAGAGACTGCTTTACCCACTCACTCAAGTTCCGACGGAACTTTCAAGTGATGAAGGTGGCGAACTGCCGAAGGTTTTTCTTTCCGTCCCTTTCTGGTTCGGTTTCTTCGTTGCCGCTTTGCCCTACTCAATTCGCGCCCTACACCTTTACTTTCCTCAAATTCCAGACCCTCAAATTCAGAGGAGTTTGGGCGAAATTTTCCCCGCTGGACCTTTAAGCGCCTTTAACGGGATTAACTTGCACTTCTACCCTGAAATGGTGGGGATTGCTTTTTTGCTCTCAAGGGAGGCAGGGTTAAGTTTGTGGCTTTTCCCTTTTATCCGCAGAGCAGAAGTTGCATTGAGGATTGCTTTGGGATTTGACATGTATCACTCGGAGTTCATCACCTACCAAACTGTGGCTGCTTACATCGTTGTGGCAGGGGCGATTTTCTGGGCTGCAAGGTTTAGTGTCTTTGAAGCGTTGAAAGGAGTAATTGCGAGAAGTCAAGCGAACGAGGAAAGGAAATTTTTGGGTGGGCTTCTAAGTTCGCTTTTGCTCATTTTGCTCTGGGCGAAATTCGCTGCAAAAGTGTCAATAGTTTGGGCTATCATTTTGTTTTTGGGGCTTGCGGTTGTCTCCGTCGTGGTCGCGAGGGTCGTCTGCGAGACAGGAATTTACATCTACTCGTCTCCCTTCCGCATTTATCAGGTGATTTACGATGTCTTTGGTGTTGACAGGTTAGGGGCAAGGAACATAGTCATGTTGACGGCGATGAGTTGGGTTCAGATTAGGAGCACCGCAACTTTGGCTTCAGGTTACATCAGCAACGCAATTAAATTGGGCACTATAGTTGGTTTATCTCGTTTAACCACTGCTTTTTGGATTTTGCTTAGTGTCTTTGTGGCATTAAGCGTTTGCCACTTTACTTTCCCGACAGTCATTTACGCTTACAGTTTGACCAAGTTGAGTTGGTGGGCTCAAAGCGCACCTCAAAAGACGGCAAACTTTGTCGGTCAATACTTGACAACTAAGCGTCCATTGACAGTTCATCATTTTGCAGGTTTAATCTTCGGTGCTCTTACCTCTTGGGCTCTCATCAAACTTCGCCTAACTTTCGTTGGCTTTCCCTTACACCCGCTGGGTTTCATAGCGTGGCAGGGTTGGCCAATAGACAGATATTGGTTGCCAATTCTCTTAGGATGGGCATGGAAAGCGGTCGTATTGCATTACGGTGGTTATCACGCTTTCAGTGTCCAAAAGCCTTTCGCCTACGGCTTAATTGCTGGTGGAGCGACATCGTTAACTTCTTGGATTGTGCTGCGATTGTTCTACCCGACAGCGGAAAGTATCATTGCTGATTAGCGAGAGGGCAAAGAAAGGCAAAATTATGGAGGTGAACGAAATGAAGCGAAGACAAATTTTGTGGACGCTTTTGTTTGTCTTTGCGAGTTTGGTTTGTTGGTTGGCTCAAGGCAGTGAGGAAAAACTTACCTTCGTCGTTTACGGTGACACCCGAACAAACCATGATGTCCACAGGGCAATCGTCACCCAAATTCTCAAGGTCAAGCCAGCCTTCATCTTGTGCACAGGTGATTTGGTTTCTCGCGGGAGCGCTCCTGAACAGTGGGAAACCTTCTTTGAAATCATCAAACCCATCTTGGACGCGAAAATATCCTACATTCCAGCAAAGGGCAATCACGATGTTGACAGTGGGACGGGCTTGTGGACGAAAGCGATTGAGCGGTTGAATTTGAACCCAAACACCAACAATCCAAATTATTTTTCGGTGCGGTTTAACAATGTCCACATCGCTGTTTTGGATTCAACTTCTGTCCTTGAAGACGAGGGTCAAATTCAATGGTTGGAGCGTGAAATGGGAGTAAGCAAATCGCTTCACAAATTCGTTGTCCTTCACCACCCACTTTTCACTTTAATCGGACGAAGGGCAGAAGGTGCTGAAAGATTTCGCCAGCGCCTTCAACACCTTTTCAATCGGCTCAAAATTTGTGCCGTTTTCGCCGGTCACGACCATCACTTCTATCTGACAAAGCGTGAAGGCATAACCTACATCACGACAGGTGGCGGTGGTGCACCCCTTTACGACCTTGACCCCAACCGAGCACAAGAAGGCGATTCGTTTCTGAAAGCATATCATTTTATCGTGGTGGAAGTTGAAGGGCGAAATGTCAAGGCAACCGTTGTCGGGATGGAAGGTGAGAAACTCAAACTTGAAGGCAAAGGTGAGAACCCATTCATTGTTTGTAGCCACTGACGGTGACTTTAAATTGTCTGGTAAGGACGAACTCCCCAACGAGCCAAAACAAAGTGTTGAGTTCACCACTTTCGCAAAACTCGGCTTGAATAGGGGCGCGATTGCAATGAAGCGAAAATTTGAATTCTTTCGGGTTCATGCACCTTCCCGTCCATTTCAAATAATCGCCCATCGTGGAATGAAAGATTTGGCGCCAGAAAATACTAAGCCTGCGATAGAGAAAGCGATTGAATTTGGGATTGAATGGGTTGAAGTTGATGTTAGGCTAACTCGCGATGGGCATCATGTGATTGTTCACGACAGCCATTTAGACAGAGTTACGAATGGAAGTGGTTTGGTCAGTGAACTCACTTTGGCTGAAATAAAGGCTTTGGACGCAGGAAGTTGGTTCTCACCAGAATTTGCAAGCGAACGAATTCTGAGTTTGCCAGAATGCTTGGAATTGGCTTGTGGGCGAATAAACCTATACCTTGACTGCAAACATGTGGATGTGAGAAAGTTGGTGAAGGAAATACTCCAAGCGAAGATGGAGAAGCAAGTGGTCGTTTACGGGAAGCCGGATTTGTTGGGGCAAGTTAAGGAGTTATCGGGAGGGCAGATAGCAATTATGGCAAAATGGACTCCCGAGCATGATTTGAGGAAATGGATTTCAGAGGTGCAGCCTGAGGCAGTGGAGGTTAATGCACCAGCGGTCACTTTTCCAATTTGTTCTGATCTTCACGAGCAAGGGATTTATGTTGAGGCGAAAACGCTTGGTGATTGGGATTGCCCTGAGTTTTGGGGAAAGGTGATAGAAGCAGGAGTGGATTGGATTCAAACGGGTAGACCTTTGGACTTAATTGCTTTAGGGGTTACGCAGTTGGCACCGTTTCGTTAAAAGGTGATGCTATGGTAACCATCTGCCTAAAATTTAAGTTCCGTCACCGCCCCGAAATAGTAGAGTTTATGGAGAAGGTTAGATACATGGAGCGGAAGGCGGTCAATTGGCTCATCGCCAATAAGAAGACAAGCCTCTCTTCTGTCCACGCTGCTTTGTATCATCCCTTTCGCCAGCAATTTCAAGAACTTCACAGCCAATGGGTCATCAGCGCCCTTAAAACTGCCACAGGCATCGTCCATCAATTCAAGAAACGAAAGCGAAAAGGAAAAGCGAAACGACCCAAACTAAAGAAACCTTACCGTCCCTACTTATCAACCCGTCACGGTTATCGGTATAGATAGCAACGAAAGTTTTTTCGTAAAATGATGTAGGGCGTGGCTTCCATGCCACGCCGACAAATTCTGTCGGCGCAGGGCGGAGCCTGCGCCATACATTTCGGCACGGGACAGAGCCCGTGCCCTACATGGCGACAATTTTTTGAATTGGTTAGGACTTACGCAGTTGATGTCATTTTGTGTAGAGGCGGACGATAGTCTGCCCGAAAACATCCTTTATAAGGGGTTAAAACTGCCCTTGCGGGCGGCTTAGCAGCCGCCCCTACATCCAACTGCGTAACTCCTAAAGGTGACAAAAGAAGTTAGACGCAATAAGTTTAACTTGGACGAAAGGGGCGATGGAGGATGATCGGCTGGATGCTTTTGTGGACGCTCGTAGGGGTCGGAGCGGAACGACCGAGGTTGAACGCAAGCGATGTCGTGTTCATGTATGTGCCGCGAAGCGCAACCCTCTACGACGCTTATTCGGGCACGGTTGTCGGTTGGGCAGGACGAGCGAGGACAAAAAACCAGCAAGATATCCAATGGTTTCGGCAAAGGGTTGAAGAGGCACAAAAGCGCGGGTTGCGATATTGTGGTAGCGTTGATTTCGTGGTTGACTTTGCGGGCTTCATTGAATTTCTTCCCGAAAGTTTCGCTGAAGCGATTTGTCGCGACCTTGACGGCAACCCGATAACCGTCCCTTGGCTCTGGGATCACAAACACAAAGGTCACCCAGCGTATTGGTTTTGCACAAACAACCCAGATTATCGCGCTTACCTGCGCGACCAAGTTGAACGGGCGTGTATTGCTCCCATTGATGGGTTACACATTGATGACTGGCGCGGAACCGCTGCTTGCTCGGCGTGGTTTGGCGGGTGTTTCTGCCGCTATTGCATGGAAGGTTTCCGAAATTGGTTGAAGCGAAATTTTTCGCAGGAGCAGTTGCAGGCTATGGGAATTGACAATGTTGATGAATTTGACTTGAGGGCGTTTTTGAAGTCAAAGGGAGTGACCGCTGAGGATTGGCGGAAAAGAAGACCGCAACTGCCCTTCGGGGAACTTTTTCAACGGTTTCAAACTGAACAAACGCTTGGCGTGGTCCGCGAGGTTTTTGAGTATGCTGAACAGTTGAGGGGCAAGCCGCTTTTGAGAAGCGTCAACTCAAGTGCTTCTTCCCCCGAAGCACTCACCGTTGCCCCACTTGTTGACTTCTTCTGCGGTGAGATGGGGCATCACGCTTCAACTGCACAGGTTCCCGTTGAGCCTGCATTCGTTTTCAGGCTCGTTGAAGGTTTAGGTAAGCGGCAATCTGCGACCGCTGCAGGTCACGATTGGGCTTGGATCGCTGCAAACGAAAAGCCCGGCTTGGTCAGAACTTGGATCGCACAAGCGTATGCCTTTGGCAGCACCTTCATGGTTCCACACCGACAATGGTGCTACACGCAAGAGAAGGGAACTCACTGGTGGGAGGGCAAAACCGAAGATTTTGCGTTCGTCTACCGTTTTGTTCGGGAAAACGCAAACTTGCTTGACGGTTACCGCTCGCTTGCCAATTTGGCGCTTGTCTACACTAACGCGAACTTCAACGAAATTCGGTCGGCAGCGATTGAACTTCTCAAGGCAAATGTACCTTTCGCAATTTTGGTCGCTGAACCTTCGCTGGGCGTTAGCGTCACCAAAGCGGAACTGAACGCTTATGAAGTTTTGCTCACCGAAAAACAGCCTTTGCCGTCAGATTTCGTGAAGCAAGTGCCCCCTAAGGTGAAAATCACCCAATGGGATGGCGTTGGCAAATTACCCGAAGCGTTCCGTCACCAAGTTGTCGTCAAAGGGAGCGACAAAGTGCGGGTTTCGTTGCGATACAAACCCAGCGACCCCAAAGCACCAATTGTTTGCCACCTGCTCAATCAGGACTACGATGTCCAAGCCGACGAGGTTCGTCCGATTGATGTCACTGTTTCAATCAGCCGTTCGCTATTGAGCAAAGCGATGAAGGGCGTCCCAAAGCGCGTCGTTGTCCGAACGCCGAAGCACCCACCGCAACAAGTTTCCGTTAGTCTTGACAAAGATGCTTTGACTTTTTCCGTGCCCAACTTGGGGTTGTGGGCAATTGTTGAGATTTCGGCACAGTGACACTTCTTCTGACTCATTTCCCAACAGGAAATTCAGTCCGGCAAGAGCCTAATACCGTTTCAAAAAATTTTCGTAAAATCATGTAGGGCGGGGCTTCCATGCCCCGCCGACAAATTCTGTCGGCGCAGGGCGGAGCCTGCGCCATACATTTCGGCACGGGACAGAGCCCGTGCCCTACATGGCGACAATTTTTTGAATTGGTTAGGAGTTACGCAGTTGGATGTAGGGGCGGCTGCTAAGCCGCCCGCAAGGGCAGTTTTAACCCCATTATAGGCGAATGAGTGTGCAAGAAGTTTATTGCATCGCTCATCAATGTAAGCCAACACCAGATTCACCTAACTCAACTCCCCAAAACTGCTGCTTTGCCTGCACCTGCCGATTTTTATAGCGCAGGATAGAACTTGTGCTCTACATCTGTGTGGCTTGAACTTTGCCACTGCTTTCACATACCTATCGGGTCAACATCAATGATCAGTGAGGATAGTGTCTCTTCGTCCAAAAGGGAGAGTGCCTTGTCAAGGACGGCGTGTAGTTTTTTGCGGTCTTTGCTTCTCAAAAGCATGTGGTAGCGCCAGCGACCTTGCAATCTTGGGATGAGACACTCACTTGGTCCAAGCAACTCCACGCCCACTGCTCCTAACATGGCTATGGCTCGTTTTATCGCCGTCTCCGCTGCCTTAATGCGCAACTTGACGACATTCAAATCAGGGTCGCTGGTGAGAACTTCAATCAAATGAGCATAAGGCGGATAAGGTGGGTAGCGTCGCTGTTTTAATTCGGTGACAAAAAATCGGTGGTAATCCTGAGCAATAGCCAACTGAATGGCGTAATGGTCAGGAAAACGAGTTTGGATGAACACCACTCCAGCCTTTTCGCCACGACCTGCTCGTCCAGAAACTTGCGTGAGCAACTGGAAGCATTCTTCAGCAGCACGATAGTGTGGAAACAAAAGGGCATGGTCAGCATTCAAAACTCCTACGACAGTCACCTTCGGGAAATCAAGCCCTTTCGTGACCATCTGCGTGCCGACCAAAACTTGCGCTTCACCGTTGCGAAAAGCGTTCAGGATGCGAGCGTGTTCGCCTCGGCTAACAACTGCATCTCTATCAAGGCGCAAAACTTGAACTTTTGGGAACAATCGTTTGACTTCCGATTCAACTCGTTCCGTGCCAGCGCCTTTCAAAGCCACCATCGTCCCACTGCACTTTGGACATTTGAGTTCAAACTGTTGCCGATAACCGCAATGGTGGCATCTTAGAGTTTCGTCAATCGCATGAAACACAAGGGAGACGGAACAATTTGGGCATCTTGGAATGAAGTTGCACTGCTGGCACAAAGCAACTCGTGCATAACCTCTACGGTTCAAAAATAAGATGACCTGTTCGCCTTGAGAAAGTGCTTGAGCCATCGCTTCAATGAGAGGGTCACTGAGCAATTCGGAATGGCGATGGGTAGCGATGTTTTCGTCAATGAGGCGAACTTCTGGAAGCGGTTTGCCCTCAACCCGGTGTGTCAACCGAAGCAGCGTCCATTGACCTTTCAGGGCTTGGTGGTAACTTCCAAGGGATGGAGTTGCCGTTCCCAAAACCAAGACAGCGTTGCAAATTTTCGCTCTCATCAACGCAACTTCACGGGCATGGTAGCGAACGCCTTGCTCTTGCTTGTAAGAGTGGTCATGCTCTTCGTCTATGACAATAAGCCCCAAGTTGGGCACAGGAGCAAAAATGGCGGAACGAGGTCCAATGACGATAGGGTAATCACCCTTCTTGACCTTTCGCCATTGTTCAAACCTTGTGCTGGGCAGCAGAGCACTATGCCAAACAGCGACCTTTTCACCAAAGCGGTTGCGAAAGATGCCGACAACTTGCGCCGTTAGAGCAATTTCAGGGACAAGCACGATTGCTCCAAAACCGATTTTCAAAGCATGCTCAACTGCTCGCAAGTAAACTTCCGTTTTGCCCGACGCAGTGACACCATGAAGAAGGAAAACGGGATGCAGAGCGTGGGAGGAGGGACGAGTTTCTTCATTTTCGCCTACACGCTTGCACTCCTTCACGCTTAAACGCTCCAACGCTTTCACAATTTCATCAAGGGCTTGGCGTTGCTCATCAGTGAGTTCAACGACAGGGACTGTGAATGCGAGAGCGTCAGTATCCCAACTTCGGTCAGGGACAAACTTGATTTCATCCAACAAACCTTTTCTCACCAGTGATTGAATGATGCTGCGTTCGTAGCCTTCTTCGGCAAGTTCAGAAAGCAATTCAGCAACACCATCTTCAAGCCGATAAAGTGCAGCGATTTGCTTATCTGTCAAGTTGTATTGCTTGCTTGTCTTTGGGTCAGTTTCCAACTCGGCAAGCACTTGAGCACCTTTTGCTGAGAGCCTGACTGCTTTCAATACACGGGGTTGCACTGGTTTGGCTTGGACATCATGAACTTCGTCAATGATGCCTTTGCGCTTGAGTGTGGCGAGAGCGTTTGAGAGTTGGCGTGGTGAAGGTTCGTTAAGGGTTTCAGAAAGTTCATCATAAGTTGCCTCGCCACCAAGAGTTTGCAGTGCTTCAACAATTTGCCTTTGCAAAGGCGAAACCTTAACAGCGCTTGTGGCAGGGTTAACAAGTTTGAAAACCCGTTCAACCGCACGCTGCCATCCCGAAGGAATGACCAATTGCAGTGCTTCGTCAAGAGAGCAATGATAATAGCGGGCTATCCGTTGAGCAAGTTGCAAAAGTTGTTCATTAAAGAGAGGTTCAGGCGAAAGAATTTCAAGAACGGGTTTGATTTTTAAACCTTCAGGCAAATTTGGCGGTTCGTCATTAAGGGCAACAACATAACCTATCACTTTCCGATCCCTAAGTGGCACAGCAACACACGAACCAATTTGCACTTTGCCATTCAAATTTTCGGGAACAGAATATGTGAGCAAGTTGCCGACGGCTGCCAGTTTGATGTCAAGGCAAACCTGTGCATAAAGCATGACTAAAACACCAAAGAAAAATCTAACGCAAATTGACCAAGCATTAAGGGTTCAGTGTTGTGCATCCATTTTAGGAGTTACGCAGTTGTATGTAGGGGCGGCTGCTAAGCCGCCCGCAAGGGCAGTTTTAACCCCTTATAAAGGATGTTTTCGGGCAGACTATCGTCTGCCCCTACACAAAATGACATCAACTGCGTAAGTCCTATTCATGAAAGCACTTTTTATGTTGCCGTTATCATTTCCGCACTTTATTTTGCTACGCATGCAAAAATGAGTTCATGGCAAGGTGATGTGCAAGCAATCAATGCTTTTGTCGTCGCAAATAGCCTAATTCAACAATTTGCCGAAAAATTTGCAGTGAGGTGGTGCTGATGACAGTCGCTGTTAGAGTTCCTTCTACGACGGCAAATTTGGGCAGCGGGTTTGATGCAATCGGTGTTGCCCTTTCATGGCACAGTTTTGTCACTCTTGAGGCATGTGAAGGTTTGGTTGTTGAAGTTGCGGGGGAAGGCGAAAAAGAAATCGCATGCGACGAAAGCAATATCGCTGTCAGGGCAGTAAAAGCGTTATTGCAAAATTTGCCGAACGATGTTGCAGAACCACTGAGCAAAGGTTTTAGGCTTCGCCTTGAAAATCGCTTCCCGATAACTCGTGGGCTTGGAAGTTCGGCTGCTGCAAGGGTTGGCGCTTTGGTGGCAGCAAACAGTTTGCTTGGTGAACCGCTTTCCATTAACCAGTTGCTCAAAATTGCAGCCGATTTAGAAGGTCACGCCGACAATGTTGCTGCTGCTTTACTTGGTGGCATCGTTGTCGCCGTGCCAAACGATGAAAGCATCGCTTGGGCAAGGTTTTTGCCACCACTTGAGTTGCACATCGCTTTGCTCATTCCAGATTTCACGCTTGAGACCGAAAAAGCAAGAGCGGTTTTGCCAACATTGGTAACAAGAAGCGACGCCGTGTTCAATCTTGGTCGTGCTGCACTTTTGGTTGCAGCACTATCAACGGGTCAAATTGACCAGTTGAAGGTAGCGATGCAAGACAGATTGCACCAACCTTATCGCCAATTGCTTATGCCTTGGCTGCCACAAATTTTTGAAGCCGCTTTGGATGCAGGTGCTTTGGGAGTTCACTTGAGCGGCGCTGGTCCAACAGTTGCTGCTTGGTGCGATGATGAGAGCAAAGCGGAAACGGTTGCAAAGGAGATGTGGCAATCTTTGAAATTGGCAAGTGTAAACGGGTTTTGGAAAGTTGTCAGTCTGGACATTCACGGAGCGGAAGTTGTTCAAAGGGGCTGACGAAAATGCCGAACGGTCGCGACACAGACTTTTGGGCAAGGGTTTTGGCTTTAATGACTTTTCTCCTTGGCATCGGGCTTATGCTGCTCGTTTTCGCTTGGGCTGCAAAATTGTTTAACGAACTTGGTGTCGGCAAAGAAATCGCTTTGCAAACTAACCCGTCCGAAAGAACTCCTTTGGCTGAATGGGGAGTTCGTTGGCTGATACGGGTCGTATTGCTCTTTGCCCTCGGATACATCTCTTCTCTTATTGCTGCTCGCGGTGCCAGCCTCTATTTGTCAACCCGAAATCGGCAAAGGGGTGAACAATGAATGGCGGAACAGAAAGTCCGCATGAGGGCAATCGTCAAGGGAATAGTTCAAGGTGTCGGCTACCGATATTTCACCGTTTACCAAGCCCAGCGAATTGGCAGCATAACGGGCTATGTCCGAAACCTTTATAGCGGCGATGTTGAAGTCGTCGCTGAAGGCGAGAGGGAAAAACTTGAACAGTTGCTCTCTCAACTCCGCAAAGGACCGATGGGCGCTCATGTGACTGATGTTGAGGTTTTTTGGGAACAGCCAACGGGTGAATTCACTAACTTTGGCATTAGGTGGTGAAATCTTTCTGTGAGCCAAAATGCTGAGACGGACAAGAAGGTTCGCAAAACCTCTCTTCAAATTCCATTGCCAACCCAATTAGCGATTTGGGCAGGAGCATTTTTCGCCCTCGCAATTCCCACCGCAGTTCGGTGGCGACCATTTGAAACAGTTGATATTGCTTTGCTGAGATTGGTGAATAAAGGTTTGGCTAACGAATGGCTTGACGCTGCGATGCTTTTTTTCACTCGCCTTAACAACATGCCACTTACTTGGCTCTTGCTCATCTTTTGGCTTGGATATTGCGCTTTCAAGCAAAACAACGAACGGCGAAAGGCTTTGCTGAAATGGTTCCTTTCAGTCCTGGCAGTGGCGACTGCTATTGGTTGTGCCGATTTGCTTAGCGGTAGGATAGCCAAGCCATTGGTCGGTCGTGAACGACCAGCAAAAATTCTTAGGGATGTTAGGCAAGTCAACGGTGGCGGTAAAGCAAAAGGTTTTCCTTCGTCACATGCAGCCAACGCTTTTGCTGCCGCTCAGGTTTTGCATGAACTTGCACCGCCAAAAACCCTTTGGTGGCTTTTAGCAGCAGTCATAGCGTTCTCACGAGTTTACTTGGGCGCTCATTTTCCCGCTGATGTTATCGGTGGAGCAATGATAGGTTTAGCCGTAGGCTCAATCATCCTTTGGTTCGGAAATTCTTTCCGCCGATTACATGCTAGGACTTACGCAGTTGATGTCATTTTGTGTAGGGGCAGACGATAGTCTGCCCGAAAACATCCTTTGTAAGGGGGTTAAAACTGCCCTTGCGGGCGGCTTAGTAGCCACCCCTACATCCAACTGCGTAACTCCTACTTTCTTTTTGCCCACCTGAGCGAGCGCGCAACTTGTATCAAGTTCATCAAAATCCTTCACAGTTTCGTTGGTCGCTGTTAAAATTCACGCTGAACTTGAGCATACATTGCACCTAAAAAGGGCGGTGAAAAACGGTTGATTGCTGTTGGAATGACCGTTTGGGCGCGGGGGTCAAAGTGTAGGGTTATTGAAAGCGAGCAGACTGGCAGTGGCTACATACTGAAGGTTCAATCGCTTGAAGACCCTCAACTCACTTTCTCGCTCATCACTCCCCTTGAACCTGTTGAACCTGCAGAAATACCGCCACCGTCTCTTAAACGCCTTGGTCGGTTGCCTTTGTTTCGTTTGTTCCACCAAGCGTTGATTTTGGAAAGTTCTGGCATAGGTCAAAAAGCGCTTTCGCCCTTCC
>Ga0209289_100600_pt1 | contig 17718 bp, 17 predicted proteins | sample GXS110809BmetaG_FD_184121 | JGI IMG/M metagenome (GOLD analysis project Ga0209289, IMG submission 184121) | Hot spring microbial communities from Gongxiaoshe hot spring, China to study Microbial Dark Matter (Phase II) - GXS 110809B (SPAdes)... ...
GCTGGTGCTCGTTTGCGTGATGATGCCAAAGGTCGCTGGCGTCGCAATATCGCTCCCCGGATTGGCGAAGTTGACGATATTGAAGGCGTTGAAGAACTCGGCGCGAAATTCCAGGTGTTGTCCCTCATGGATGATCACGCGCCCCGTCGTCGGTCTGTCCGCTTGAAGCAGCGGCTCCTCCGCTTCCACCGTGATCGTCTCGGCGAGTTCGCCGGTCTCCAGGTTCACATTGGCTACCGTAGTCTCGGTGATGCGCACGGTGATATCTTCGAGAACGTGGGTCTTGAACCCAGCGCGGCTGATCTCCAGCCGATAGGCTCCTGGGGGGAGGAGCGGGACGACATAACGACCGGCCTCATCCGTTCGGACTTCGCGAATCAAACCCGTCGGACTCTTCACCACCACGAGAGCTTCGGGAAGAACGGCTCCTGAAGGGTCCCGAACGGTCCCCGTGATTTGCCCGGTCGAAGCCGATTGCGCAGCGGCGCGACCGCTGCCGCAGAGGACAAGTATCAGGCATAGGAGAGAAAGTCGTCTGGACTTCATCATTCTCACCTCCATGACGAGGGATCAGCGCCGAGCGCCGCCTGAACATCCCACATCATCTGGCCGATCGCCGCCCAATGATTCAGCACGGGTGAGTGAGAGCCAATCGAAGCGGCTGAGGCGCTGACGGGTTGAATGTTAATTGTGATCTCAACGATCAATTCGCCGGCGAGAAACGAAAGCCCGAGTTCGGGAGCTGGCTCCGTTTTCGGGATCCGCACGCTGTTCCGAATTCGATATGTTCCCGGCTCGCTGATGCGCTGCGAGAAATTAAGCGCCCAGATGTGGACCGTTTGACCGGGAAATCCGACCAGCGCGCCATCAATGGGTCCGAGAGAGACGACGTTCGCCGGCGTCATGAGATCGCTATCGGCAAACTTGAAGCCGTTCACCTCCAGCGTATAGTCGTTCAAGAATCGGCGCAAGAACGATTCGGGCGTGAGCGTCGAGCCGATGCGTGCTGGCAGCACCCACCCGACGGTCCCCGGGATGAACGGCGTGTTCGCTCGAATGGTCACCGGACGGTAGGTCAGCGTGACGCGCCGCGGCCCATCGGGGAATTCGCTGGTGTCAAAGAGCGGCTCGATGTTGATCTGCGGCGGGCCAGCGAGTGGAATCGGGCTGATGAGCTGCCCGCCGAAAATCGCGTTCAGGTCCACCACATTCGGCGCCGTCCCCACCACGCGCACGCTTCCGCCAATCGAGCCTGCTTCCGGCGGGGAAACCTCGATGAGAATGGATGGCGCGCCGCCCTGCGCCGAGACCACGCCAGGAACCAGGGGCAACAGGACCATCACGATCCCGAGACTCATAACTCGATGTATCAGTTTCATATCTTCATGGTTCTCCGTCTGATTTTTTTTCCACTTCGTCGCGTTGTTTCGAAAAATTTCTGAGACATGATTCATATATCATAAACAGATGGGAATTGTCAAGCCATAAAAAGCTGCCGCAGCCACCCGAGGGAATTGATCGGTCAGTGAAGAATAATAATAGGGGCGAGCGTCGAGAAGCGCAGGCCCCAGCGACGCACCGTCCAATCCGATACGTACCCGCCTAGCGGCGAGAGTACAGCTATCGCCAGGGACCGCATCACGGGGGGATCGGCGATGCCTGCTCCTTCAGAAATCCCTGGGGGCGCAGGTATCTTCCCCGCCTTGTTTCGCCTTCGATAAGCAGCACGCTTGCCGGACGCTCCCGGGTTTTCATCGTCTCTGTGTGACGCCACCGGGTCATGAACAATTCCTTTGGGAATCCCCGGCCGGGAGGTCCGGCGAAGCTCAAAAAAATCTTCATTCTGTTCGTCCCCGCATGTTAGATGTAATGATCGGCGACTGCCCTCCCATCAGAGCGAAGCACTCGTTGCGCAATGTCATCCTCGCCGCCTCGCGTGAAGGGAGCGGAAACTGCTTGTCCACGATGGCTCCTGCTGCGTTGACCTTACGAACAGCGTACTGTTCCCTCGAATCGGAGCTGCCCGGTCGAAGCCGACGACGTGGATTGTTCCATCCTCAGCGGGAAAGATTTTCAGTAGGACGAGATTGTTCATATCAATTGTCCCCAACCGCTCACCGGCGGTTGAAAACCGAGCAATTCCGGTACCTCTCCGCGTCAACAGGCCAACAAACAACTGATTGTCAGAGATCGCTAAACTGACTCCTTCGCTCGCACCTAATCCGAATTTTTGAATGAGACGGCCTGAGGCATCATATTTTCGCAGCCACGTCTGGTTGTCCAGAATGGAGTGACTCAATTCCTTCGCCTCCCTGTGGAGTATGTAAACGTTACCGGCAGCATCAACAGCGGCTCCCACCGGTTCTCTTACATCAGGTAGTTTCACCTCTCCAAGAGGTACGACCTGGACTCGTCGAGACTGCTTTGCGACTGCAACTACTGTGAATAACAGCATTGTGTAAACGGTCTTCGTACTTCAGCCTCCTGAATTAATTCCCCCAACGTCCTGTCAGGTCGGTTTGGCAGAAATATCCTGTCAGTAGGTAAGCTTTGAAAGAGCAACAGGACTCCTTCCATCGATCGATGCACGGATCATAAGCCAGGGAACAGCAATTCCCCGACCGCCAAAGACATTCTACGCCGCACGGCCAGGGCTAAAGCAACTTTTAATCTAGCATTCGAAATGGATGCGTTCGCGCGTATTCCTGAACGAATACAGTGAAAAAAGTTTGGCGGTACATCCTGCCAACACCCAGGCGGACTGCAGGGCTTCGTAGGATAGGCAAGAGAAGCTGCTCCACTCGCAAGCAGAAGTAGCGACATGACCAATCAGGCGGACTTACGCTTGCGGTCTGAAAGCTGTGTTTTCGGCAACCAGCGGGAGAGGCACAGTATTTATACTAGCTGCCGAACTTTTTCCGCAAATGCGGCTCCTCGAGGTAAACAACTACCAGATGGAACAATAGCGCTACACCCGTTGCGCAGATCAATAGTGGCAGCGACCATAACAGCATCGCTTCGCCGAACAGGACCAGGATCACGCCCGCATACATCGGGTTCCTCATAATGCGACCCTGCGTGACCAGGGACTGAGGTTCTTCCCCGATAAGGGCTCGGAAGGGCTTGGCGAACCAAATTGCAGGCGTCCCTTTCCCGACGAAAATGGAATTCCGGACACACAGGAAATACGTTAACACCCCAAGGAGGGCGGGGACCAAACCCAGACCCCGAAGAAAAGGGAACTTGGCGGTAGAGGGAGATGGCCACAAAGATAGGAGAAGCAGGGGAACAAGGATCGGAACTGTCCCCGGCACAATTATAGTGAAGACCAAGGCCCTGAATGTAACCGTGTTTCGCCCACGTTCGCCTAGCGGTGCGGCGATTACATGGGGGCGGCGAAGGCCATCGCTAGCTTCATCGGCTTGTCAGGCAACACAGCGAGGCCGTAAGGGGACCGCGGTATGACCGATTCCACGAACCCCAGACGGGCCCCTCGGCGAGAAGAACTAGAACTATGCTTTCGTTGCCTCCACGATGCCCATCAGTCTGGAAGCCGGGTACCACGTCCCGCGGTATGTCAGCCCGGCGCGCTCGAAGAGATCGGCATATTCTTCTTCCGTGCGCTCCCGGCCGCCTGTCGCACACATCATGTGGATGTCAAACAGCTTCGCGAAGTGCGGGGTGTCCGGTCCGGGAACCACATACTCGGCGACCAAGACTCGCGCCTTCGGGGCGGCAGCCTTGTGGATGTTCGAGAGGAGCCGCACGCAGTCCGCGTCGTTCCAGTCATGCAGAATGTGCTTGAGGAGATAAACGTCGGCTCCCGGAACCTCCGTGAACATGTCGCCGGCCACATATTCGCAGCGATTCGCAACACCCATCTTCTCGGCCCAGAGCATGTCTCTCTGCTCGATGACGCTCGGCAGCTCGTACACCGTGCCCCGCAGATGAGGATGCGTTGCCAGCAGGGTACAGAGAAGATGGCCGTGCCCGCCCCCGACATCGCAGACATGGGAGAAGCCGGAAAAGTCATACGCCGCCAGAGCCTCCAGCACCAGTGCCGTTTCACCGCCCGAGAGACTGCTCATCGCTTCGCCGAACACGGCGCCGTAACCCGCAGCCCCGACAGCATAGACGAAGATCTGGCGGCCGAACTCACGCACAAATCCATCCGCTCCGCCCTCACGAACGATCGCACACAGGTGCTTCCAAACGGCGTAATGCTCCGGCCCTTCCTCCAGCAGTACGATGCCCCGCAGGGTCTGCGGATGATCGGCCCGCAAGGATTCGCCGGAAGGCGTGAGCGAAAACGAGCGGTCTGCATCCTCGCTCAGCAGCCCCAGGCTGGCGAGGGCGCGTAATAGCCGATAGGCATGTGGCCGATTGAGATTGAGCTCGGACGCGACCTCATCAGCCCTCTTGGGTACAACACCTAAAGTGTCGAATATCCCCAATTTGATCCCGGCGTAGAGAATCTGGCTACGCCATCTCCCAAAGACAATGTCCATGACCGATTGATGCGGGTCGTTCATCGCGTTCCCATTGTGGCTCTTGGATGCTGCCTAACGGCACCGAACTCAGCCGCTGCGAAGCGAGCGCCGCGAGCCGCGAAGCGGCTGCCGGCTGCAAGCGGGGGTTAGCCGGGTATCTTGAACAAAGATCTTGAGCCTACACTCCCTGTGGCCAAACTAGCTTTTCAATGCGATTATCACTAGCTGTTCGTTTATTCCAACGGAATCTAAAGCTCGTCGCAGTCTGACGACCCAACTCACGCACTACAGCATAAGGCACACGTGCAATACCCAGCAACTCAAAGGTGCACGAAAAGAATACACAAACCAAATAATCAAATGGCTCCTCTATTCTGCGGAGATCAAACGATGTGTTTTCACTGAGGTTGCTCACTTGGCGCGATTTTATCTGGTAAGTTCTTCCTTGCGCGTCTTTGGCATCCCACGCTTTCTGAATTGTACTGGGAGCAAGTTGTAAATCCAGCAGCTCCGCTACCAACCACTCAGCATAATCACTTTGCAGTGTCCGTTCCGAACGAAGTATTCCTAGCTTTGTTAAGCCCTGGCGAGCAGCAAGGTAACATTTGATGAAATATTGTGCGAGTTCCTTCTTTTCGTTGAATGTCATCGCATCACTTTGCTGTGAGATAACCGGGGGCATTGTCTTGATAACTGGTAGAGTTTTCTCACCCGTGTGACCTATCCACGAATATGCCCAGCTAACGGCACCGAGCTCAGCCGCGCCGCCGAAGGCGGCGTCGGCTCCAGCCGCTGGTTAGGCGGCAGAAAACCTTGAAAAGCCATAACTACCTGCGTCCCGAAAGATACTGATATGCTTCAATGAACAATGGCTTCAATTCCGAAATATCGGGCGAATCCGGCTTGAGAGGCCGGAATACGGCCTCGTGAAAGCTGCTGTCGTACCTTTGAAGCTCCCACAGTTGGCCTCTAAAACTCCTAGCTATGTCTTCAGGCAGTTTGATCTTCAAGTTCCATGCATATGTTCCCCCCCAGGCCACACTGAATACCACCCTGTTCCCAAGCTTGAAGCCGACATAGTACTTGTTCAGATTGTACGGTAACTCCCACCCTTGCCCAGCTACCAGCCTAGCCACTGCTTCCACCGCATTACGAAACTGTGCTGTTGCTTCCTTTCCGTGCTCAGACTCATAAAAGTCCCAATCCCACTCTGCCATTACCTTGGTCACACCAACCTTGCGTGGGGGCTTGGACTCCAGGACCTCAACAACAAGGAACTCTTCATCCTCAAAACAGTAACGCCTTACCTGCACTAAATCAACGGGATAGCCTATCTTACCCGCCATACGAGGTACAGCACTCTTGAACGAAGGGGCGATCAAGATGATGCGAATGTCCAGATTCTCCCAATCAAGCTCAATGCCCTCAGGCTTTTTCTTGCTCTCCAGCCAAATCGCCTTTATGGAGTCTGGGTTCGTTTCGGCCCAAATCGCATATCCGAGCGCTTGCGGTAGAATATCTTCACCGGCTTCCTCATTCTTGATTTCTATGATGCATACACGCGAATCTTGATCGACCCCCAACATATCAGGAATTCCCTGTTTAGCACCGGTACGAATCTGGCGATGGATGATATAGACATCGCCTCCAAGGACTTCCTGATTGTCCAGTATGTACCCCTCCAATTCTGACTCAGACGCAAACGGCTTCTCGATCAAACTGCGTGTCTGATCCCGTGACTTCCAATACAAATTTAGCATCTCATCACCCCAAAATTTCGAACATTGTGGTCACAAATGATGCTCAAGGACTGCCGCCTAACGACCAAGCTCACCTACCGCTATGGAGCGCTAGGCCTCTTCGGTTCCTATAATGCCGCACCCGGATCGCCTGACGCACCTGATCCAGGAGCTTGGGCTTCGGCGGAGTCGTGGAGGGAGCCGGACTTTTCACGGGCCGTGACAAACGCCTCGGGAGCTCCGCTTGTCCCTGTGAGACCGACCGTTTGACCGTCAGATTCTCCATGCGAAGCGCTCCCTCACCACAGCTACCGCGGTGAATGTCTGGTTTCTTCAACCCAAAACTCAACGGCATTCTATTGAGCACGCCCCAAAAAGTCAAGCAGGAATTTCTCCTCCTCGACAAGCCGACGCTCCGGCAGGGCAGGTGCTGAGGGCGAACCCTGCCGACATCGGGAGAGCACGATGAGTGATTCCACCGTGGGAGTTCGCCCCGCATGCCTTTGGGCTCAAGAGGGGGAATTTCTCGACGTCGAGCGGACAATAGGGAATCCCCAGCTTAGGGTTGGATGAACGGCAGCGAGCGTGCACCCGTAAAAAAGCTCCGCGATGGCCATTTGCCTCGAAAGCCCGCCCTCGCCTACCTTCAATGAGACGCCGGGTTTCCTCCACCAGCTCTGGTGGCCAGAAGGGCTTGTGTACCCTTTTGGGTCGGCAGGATAAGGGCGCCAGAGCCTCCACTCTGCCCCGGCCGTCGCCGCCAGTAGTAGAGCGACCCGCCAAAGGCATCCCCGGTAGCCGCAAGTCCGTGCTTCTGCCAAAACGTCAAGAGCAACCTCTTCCGCAGTCTTCCCCTTCATGCCTCATCCGCAGCCGCCGCGCAAAACTTCCAATCCCCCAAACCGCTTCGCCCGCAGACCCGCCTCCTGAAAAGGGGAACGTCCTAAGGCAGCTGCCGCACTGCGGAGAGCCCAAGCCACACCGCGTGGAAAACCGCTCCCGCAGGTCTCCCGCAGAGGCCCCCAGAACCGACAACGAACCCACCCCCTCACTCTCCTACCACCTGCCCTCTGCCAGAACTCCAGGAGCCTATGCACTTTTTATCGCACGCCGAGCCGGATTGGCCGATAAGAGAGTCAGAGGGGAGAGGATGAGAGACTTTGCGGAGCGTCTCGTCTCTGCTGTTATTAGCGCTTCGGTCCTTTCAGGCCGTGAAGGATCAGGTCAATGGCTTGATCGAAGACGTGCTTGGGCATCGCTGCTTGTTTAGACCAGGCCACCCAACGCAACCCTAGGAAGTGACCAATTCCCATGAGGCTATAGGCCAGGGTCTCGGCGTCGAGCGGGCGAATCTCACCACGGCGCATCCCTTCCCGAAGTCCACGAATGTATCCTTGGGCCAGGCGCTCGAAGTACCAGCGAGCGACGGACGGGGAGACAAATTCGGCTTCCCGAACGATGCGATAGGCCTCGCGGTTCTGGCGAATGAAGTCGAAGAAGGCGCGAAACCCCTCGCGCTCGATCTCGCGGCGATCGGTGAGGCCAGCAATCGCTGCGCGGGCATTCCGGCGCAATTGCGTATTGAGGTCGCGAACGAGCTCATCGAGGATCTCCGTCTTGCTGGAGAAGTAAAGGTAGAAGGCTCCGAGGGAGACGCCAGCACGCCGCGTGATCTCGGCAATGGACGTAGCGTAAAAACCTTTGCGGCTGAAGCAAGTTTTCGCAGCCTGCAAGAGCTTTCGACGGGACAACTCGCCGCGAGTCGGGGCTTGCATCGTGGCGACTTCCCCAGTGGGAACGGCTACAGAGCGTTGAGGGGGGGACAAGGGGCGTCCACTGTCTATGCCGTACATGAGGAACTCGATGGCCGTATGGCGAACAGAGTCGGGGACGTCACCCGGGACGAGGATGAGCCACCGAAGGGTCAGGAAGTACGCCACGCCGATCAAGGCGACGGCTGCGACCTCGGGATCGAGCGCACGGACCTGTCCTCGGCGACGTTGCTCGATCAAGAATTCCCGCAAGAGCGCGATGAGTCCGTCATAGAATCGGTGGTGCATGCGCTTGTTGACGAACTCCACCTCTCGAAAGATCCGATAAGAAGCCCGATTGTGGCGAATAAATGTGAAGAACGTCGTTAGGATGCGATCCAGATGCGTATGAAGATCGCCCTCGGAGCGCAAGGTGGAAGTGAGCTCCATTTGCAGGATCATGCTGGCGCGCGCGACGAGTTCCGAGAAGATCGCCTCCTTATCGGTGAAGTACTGGTAGAATGTCCCCAACGCCACGCCCGCGCGGCGACAGATGGCTGAGACAGAGGCATCATGGTAGCTCCCTTCAGCGAAGACCTCTTGAGCAGCGGCCAGAAGGCGTTCTCTCGTTGCCAAACCCCGCGCAGTTGAAGGAGCTCGCGTTTTTTTCGCCACGCGCGTCGTCATCTCCACCGAGGAGAAAGCGTAACAGAGGTCGAGGAGATGTCAAGATGGGTGAAGCGAAGGGCCATCGCTATCGCCCTATCCCCTCTTGGGTGCGTCGAGTCCTCGGGGCGAGGACGACAGCTTCGCCGCGCACGACCTCTTCCCCGTTTTGATTCGTGCACCGCGCGGTCAAGGTCACCACGGGTTTATCTTCACGAATGCGAATCACCTCCACAGTCGCGGTGATCGTATCGCCCGGATAAACCGGTCGAAGGAATTCAAGACTCTGGCTGAGGTAGATCGTTCCTGGTCCGGGAAGCTGCCGACCTAAGACCGCTGAGATCAAACTGGCCACCAGCATTCCGTGAACGATGGGCCGTCCAAAGCGCGTGGTTCGAGCGAAGGCCTCGTCCAGGTGCAGAGGGTTATCATCCCCACTCAGTGCGGCGAAGGCTTGAACATCCGCGCTCGTGATCGTCTTCGACCACGAAGCGGTTGCACCAACGTGCAGGTCATTCATGTGGCCCTCCCCATCGGATCACTGTAGCTCCCCATGAATATCCGGTCCCGGCGCTCACCAGGACCACGATGTCGCCATCTCGCAATCGTTCTTCTCGTCGGGCGAGATAAAGCCCCAGCAGGGGATCAACGGCTGAGAGATGGCCATAGTCCGAAAGGTAGATCGCTTGGGAATCCGTCAGTCCGAGAGCTGACAGCAGCGCCTCGAAGAGCGACCGTTTCGTGTGCAATGGGATGAGGAAGTCGAGGTGATGGCACCCGCTGCGAGCCATGGCCTCGCGGATCACCTGCACGAAATGGTCCAGAGTGATGGGATCGAGCATCTCTTTCATCCGGATCGGATCGGTGACGTCCAAGAAGTGCCATCGGCGCTTGAGGGTTTCAGAGCTTGGGGGAAGCAGAGAGCCTCCGGCTGGGACGCGAACGAAGTCGGCGAAACGACCGTCCGTGAGGAACGCGGATTCCAAGACGATATTGCGCCGATACCCGCGCCGAAGCACGCATGCCGCCGCTCCATCGCCGAAGGTGAACATAAAACGCGAGCGGGGATTGGTATAGTCCAAAAGCATGGACTCGGTGGAAGCCGCCACCAGCAGCATGTGGTGCAGGGAAGAGTCCGCGAACATCAAGCTACGGGCTACCTTCAAGGCGAAGGGAAGCCCGGCCGAGGCACCGCTGAGTTCAAAAGCGTAAGCCCGTCGAGCCCCTAAGAGTTCTTGGATCCGCGGCGCAGCCAGCCAGACGTAGTAATCCTTGTGCATGCTTCCGAAATAAATGAGCGCGTCTACGTCTTCCGGTAGCACTCCGGAATCTTGCAAAGCTCGTCGTCCCGCTTCAGCGGCCATCATAGAGACTGTCTCTCCCTTCCCGGCTACGTCAGCAATACGCTTTTGATTCAATCCGAATTTGGTTCGGATCACCTCGGCTGGGATGCCGGAAGCCGCAGCCACCTCTTCAGCCGTCATCACCTGCTCTGGTAGGTAAATGCCCAGGCCGGCGATACCGACGACGGTCATCTGAGGCTCTCTCACGCGAGAGCTTCTCTCATTCGCGTTGGGTTCCATATTGGCCTCTCAGCGCTATTCGATCGATCTTTCCTGCGCCGGTTTTGGGCAACTCTTCCACGAAAACCACTGACTTCGGCACTTTATAACTGGCCAGCCGGGAGCGAAGATAAGCCAGCAACTCCGCTTCCGTCAACGCGCTCCCCGGACGACGCACCACGATCGCTCGCCCGACTTCCCCCCATTCGGGATCCGGCACTCCGATGAGCGCCGCCTCCGCCACATCCGGATGCCCCAGCATTACGCTTTCGACCTCCGCCGGGTAGATGTTCTCCCCGCCCGAGATGATCACATCTTTGATCCGACCGACAATGTAGAAATCCCCTTCCTCGTCGAACAGAGCGAGATCCCCTGTCCGTAGCCAGCCCTCTACAATCGTGCGCGCCGTCTCCTCCGGGCGGTTCCAGTAGCCGGGGATCACATGGGGGCCGCGGATCCACAGTTCTCCCACCTCGCCAGGCGCGACATCGCAACCATCGTGGACCACGCGGACTTCCACATGGAAGAGCGGGCTTCCCACCGAGCCCGGCTTGCGGCGGGTTTTTTCATCCGGTAGCCAGAAGTTGTTGGGCCCGGCCTCGGTTAATCCGTAGCCGGTCTTGAAGGGCACACCCTTCTCAAAGAAGCGCTCGAAAACCGGCATGGGACATGGGGCACCGCCGCTGATCACAATGCGGCAACGGGAGAAATCCGCTTGCCCCCATCGGGAGTGTTGTTGAAGGCGGATGAACATCGTCGGCACCCCGAAGAAGAGCGTGACCTGCTCCCGCTCTAGCAGGTCGAAAACCTGATCGGGATCGAAGGCCGAGCAGAGGATGGAGGCGCCGCCGATGTAGACCAGGGGGGTGGTGAAGACATTGAGGCCGCCGGTGTGGAAGAGAGGGGCGTTCAGGATCGCCACATCGTCCGGTCGCAGCCCCCAGCTCGTCACGGTGTTGACCGCGTTCCAGGTGATGGTGCCATGGGTGAGGATCGCCGCCTTCGGCAAGCCGGTAGTTCCCCCGGTGTAACACAGCACCCATGGATCGTCCAGGGCGAGTGGGGCCGGATCCACCGGCCGATCGGAGGCCCGATCCTGCAGATCCCGCCATCGATGGTGGGCGCCCCGGACGGGTTCGTCGAGGGCGATCGTCACCGGGACGGCCTCCTCTAGTGCAGCGGCCTTCTCCATCAGATCCCCGCTGTAGATCAAGGCGCGGGGTGGGATGTCCTGCAGCAGGGCCTGAAGCTCGGGAACCGCCAGTCGGAAGTTCAGGGCCTGCAGGATCACGCCGACCTTCTGGCAGGCAAAGAGCAGATCCAGATATTCCAGCCGGTTGGTGGAAAGAATGGCCAGGAGATCCCCTTTGCGCAGCCCCAGGGCCTGCAACGCATGGGCCGCGCGGTTGGCCCGTGCGTTCCATTCCGCATAAGAGAACCGTCGCCCAGTGACTGCATCGATCAGAGCGACACGGTTCGGAGAGAGCCGAGCCCGCTTCGCCAGCCAGTCGGCAGCTGGCATCATAGGGAAACCTCCTCACCTTTCAGGAACGCGATCGCGACCCGGTTGAATGCTTCGGCCTGCTCGATGAAGAAAAGGTGGCCCGCCTCCGGGAAGATCACTAGACGGCTATGGGGGATGCGGGCATGGAGGCGCCGGGCGTTCTCCACCGGGACCACCCGGTCCTCCGCTCCATGGGCAATCAGGGTGGGCGCGCGGATCTCGTGGACCCGCGCCTCCAGATCGAAGGCCATGGCAGCTGCCAGCTGGCGCTGATAAGCGTGAAGCGGCTGCGGATGGGCCACTCGCCAGGCCACATATTCCTCCAGCGCCTCGGGGTGCTCACGGAGGAACCGTTCTGTCACCGAGATCGCCCATACCCGCCGCAGATCCGTCTCCGGATCACCGGTCCGATGGGTAAAGACCGCCAGGCTTTCAGGAGGCATGGGAACCACGTTCGGCCCCCCGAAGGAGGTGCAGCAGAGGATCAAGCGGTTGAGCCGATGGGGATGGCGCAGGGCGAACATCTGAGCAATGAAGCCGCCCATGGAAGCTCCTATGATATGAGCCCGATCGATCCCCAGGGCGTCCAACAACCCGGCCACATCGTCGGCCATTTGCTCGATGGAGTAGGGGATGTCCGGATGATCCGACTGGCCCGCGCCGCGATTGTCGATGGCGATAGCTCGGAAGTGCGAAGCGAAGGTCGATATCTGGCGACGCCAGAGGAGGTGATCGCCTCCCAGGCCAGGGATGAAAACGACCGCTTCTCCATGTCCCTGCTCGACGTAGAAGATGTTCAGGTCGTTCGCCGTGAACGTAGGCATCGCTTCGATTCATCGTTCATTGCGTGATACATGAATCGCCTTTCATACTAGAAGTCGAATCACAGTTTGTCAAGCGGCACGGCTTTCGTGCGGGACGATGATTCGGATGCCTCCCATTGACCGATGGGGACGTTCACGGTCAAAATGACCTCGTTTGAGGAGCTTCCCTGTGAGGAGGGCACGGGATGCGAACGTTGGATGAGCTTCGGCGCTTGCTCAGCAGATTGGATGGACGCGGATACAAGGCGTATGAGGAGATCGAAGGGGCCTACGAGGGACCCGGTTGGGTGCTCTACGTGGATCACGTGCAGGGCGATCCGTTCGCTCCCCCTTCGAAGATGCGAGTGCGTGTGGACGGGCGCCGAGCGGGTTTCCCGGCGGATCTCTACAGCACGGCGGTTCGGCGTCTGGCGCTCGAGGATTTCCTGGCGCGGCGGGTGCGCCAGAGCATCGAAGCTGTGAGTCGCGGGCATCGGGGGTCGGGCAAGAGCGGACTGATTTGGGTGGATGCGGGAGGACAAGAGGTGTTAGAGCGAACAGCTGTCCGCGTGCGACCCGAATGGATCGAATGTCGGTTCCAATTGGGACTGCCGGCAGCCGGGCGCACGGTGCTTGGGCGGCAGGCTGAGGAGATGCTCTGTCGTGAAGTCCCGGAGATCATGCGCCGGAGCTTGTTTTGGTCGGAGATCCCGCAGTCGGAGTGTCGGCGTTTCGTCGAATGCGTGGAGAATCAGGAAGCCATTCGCGCGCAGCTTCGTGAGCGGCGACTCGTGGCCTTCGTGGCCGATGGGGCCATCCTGCCGCGTCGCAGTGGGGTGAGCGAGTTGCCGCTCGAACGCGCGATCCCCTTCCGTTCGCCCGAGTCTTTGCGCGTGACGTTCGCCGTGCCGAATCCCGTCTCTCAGGGCGGGCGCGTGCACGATACGCTCACGGGGATGGGGATTCCCGAAGGTGTGACGTTGATCGTCGGGGGGGGCTATCATGGAAAGTCCACGCTACTGCGCGCGCTGGAGCGATGTGTCTATCCGCATGTTCCTGGAGATGGGCGCGAATACGTCATCACGCGCGCAGATGCCGTCACAATTCGCGCCGAAGATGGACGGCGCATCGAACGCGTGGACCTAACACCCTTCATCGGTGAGCTGCCCTACGGGCAACGGACGGATGACTTCTCGACGGAGAACGCGAGCGGGAGCACGAGTCAAGCAGCTAACATCTTGGAAGCGCTGGAGGCCGGATCGCGCTTGCTCCTCATCGATGAGGATACGTCGGCGACGAATTTTATGGTGCGAGATGCTCGAATGCAGGCGCTTGTCGCGAAGGCGCTGGAGCCGATCACGCCGTTTGTGGATCGCGTGCGCGAGTTGTACGAACAGTTCGGCGTCTCGACGATCCTCGTCATGGGAGGATCAGGAGATTATCTGGATGTCGCGGATACGGTCATCTTGATGCGGGGATATGTGCCGGAGGACGTGACGGAACAGGCGCGGCGCGTCGCTCGCGCGTTTCCCACGGAGCGACGTCGCGAAGTCGCGCGGCCTATTGAGCGAATCATCGAGCGCATCCCATTGGCCGAGAGCCTTGATCCATCGCGGGGGCGTCGTGAGGTGAAGATCGAGGCGAAGGCTGTGGACCTCCTGCTCTTCGGCGAGACGGCCATCGACCTTCGCGCGGTGGAGCAGATTGTAGACATCAGTCAGACGCGCGCCATTGGCTATGCGCTCTATTGTGCGGCAGAGCGATTCATGGATGGGCGCCGCACGGTGCGCGAGATCCTGGATGAGCTGGAGCGACTCTTCGAGCGCGAGAGATTGGAAGTGCTTGATCCCTTTCGGCGGGGCGAATCCCACCCCGGAAATTTCGCTCGCCCGCGCCGCTACGAGATCGCTGCCGCGCTCAATCGCCTTCGGACCGTCCGCATGCGACAGCGACGCGAATGAAGCGCACGAGAGGCTCCCGTTTCTCCCAATAGGCGGTCACCGCCCGCGACTTCGCGTGACGCTCAGCTTCTTTTCGAGATACGCTCGCAAGACGACGGCATTGTTATGCTTCGAATCGCGAGCGCTATAGAGCAATGTGATTGTCCCCTGGCGCGCGGCTTCCAGCAGCGGCTGCCAGGCTTCCGGCTTTCGATCCAGCTCGGCGAAGTAACGGCGCTGGAACTCCTCCCACTTCTTCGGATCGTGGGCAAACCATCGGCGCAGCACATCGCTGGGAGCGACGTCTCTCACCCACGCATCCATGAGGAGCCTATCCTTCTTCATCCCGCGGGGCCAGAGACGTTCAACGAGAAAGCGACGCCCGTCCTCCAGTTCTGCCGGATCATATGCGCGCTTGAGGCAGATCATCGCGCCGACTCCGGGTCCACCTTGCCGCTCTCGCGTAGCGCCCGGCTACGCTGGCCATTCCGAGACCCCTCATTCCGGACATTGTGCTTCCGTGAAGCGGATCCACGAGAGGATCTCCTCTACGGAAGGGAGCGAGTGCTCTTCCGCAGCTGCGTGAATGAAGTAAATCTCGCCATACCGATCGGCGATCAGAAGCGCCCCCCGCTCCACTGCTTCGTATCGGCAATGGGCGCGCTTGTCCGCGTCCACGAGGATAGGGAAGGGGAAGGGGTGCACTCGCGCGATCTCCTCCGCCTCGCGCGCACCCGGAACGATCGCCAGGACCTCAGCTCCTTCTTGACGGATCTCCGCGTAGTGATCAGCCAGCGCGAGAAGCCGTTCGAAAATAGCGGCGTCGCGCGATTCGCCAAGCAGAAGCAGGACGAGCGCACGGTGCCCTCGATAATCCGAAATCCTCACCGGCTGTCCCCTCGTACTGGTCAGGGTGACATCTGGGAGCAGTGCGCCCACCATCAAACCTGGCATGGCATTTCCTCCCATTGTTTCAGGTCAAATTTCGGGCCAGAGCTAGTGACGGCGGGAGCATAGCATTCTTTTGCGACGAACGTCAACGTGGCCGGGCAAGAGCCGGGCACCTTGTGTTGGGAAACCACCCTAATACCGCCTAGTAAGGCTGTGCTGGAGGGGCCTCCTTTTCGGGCGTGCCCCCTTCCTCTCGACTTGTTGCGCATGGGTTTTACTCCGTACCATCTTTTCCGTATGCGCTGGCCGCGATCGAGTGGCATTTTATTGCACATCACCTCGCTTCCAAGCCGGCACGGGATCGGAGACCTCGGCTCGGAGGCATATCGGTTCGTGGATTTTCTGATCGAGGCGGGGCAACGCATCTGGGCGATCCTTCCGCTTGGGCCGACGGGATATGGCGACTCCCCCTATCAGTGTTTCTCCGCCTTCGCGGGGAATCCCCTATTGATCAGCCTGGAGCGGCTCGTCGAAGAAGGCTTCCTCTCTCCCGAAGACCTTGAGGGCCCTGATTTCCCAGAAGGGACGGTGGATTACGAGCGCGTGATCCCATTCAAGATGACGTGCTTGCGAAAGTCCTTTCAGTTGTTCGTCGCACGCGCATCGGATCGAGAGCGAGAAGCGTTCGAAGCGTTTTGTCGGGAGAACGCGTGGTGGCTTGAAGACTATGCGCTCTTCATGGCCGTTAAAGCCGCTCATGGCGGGGTGGTTTGGACCGAGTGGCCCCTTCCGATCGCTCATCGGGAGCCGGAAGCTCTGGCGCAATGGCGAGAAGCATTAGCCGATGAGATCATGATGCGGAAGTACTGGGAGTTTCAATTCTTCCGTCAGTGGGACGCGCTTCGCGCCTACTGCCGAGAGCGCGGCCTTTGGATCATGGGAGATCTTCCGATCTATGTCGCCCATGATAGCGCCGACGTCTGGGTGCATCGTGAGCTGTTCCATCTAGATGAGCGGGGCAATCCCACGGTCGTCGCCGGAGTCCCGCCGGACTATTTCAGCGAGACGGGGCAGTTGTGGGGGAACCCCCTCTATCGGTGGGAGGTCATGGCTCGTTCAGGATACGCATGGTGGATCGATCGCGTGCGATGGACATTGCGCCTGGTGGACATCATTCGACTCGATCATTTCCGCGGGTTCGAAGCGTATTGGGAGATTCCGGCGACGGAGCGAACGGCTGTGCGAGGTCGGTGGGTGAAAGGACCGGCTGAAGCGTTCTTCGAGGCGCTGGAGCGAGCCTTAGGCGCGTTGCCCATAGTCGCGGAGAATCTCGGCGTGATTACTCCTGAGGTCGAAGCTCTCCGCAAACGCTTTGGATTTCCTGGCATGGCCGTCTTGCAATTCGCGTTTGGCGGCGATCCACGTACCTCATCGTTCCTGCCGCATAATCATGAGCGCGATCTCGTCGTCTACACGGGCACGCATGACAACAATACGATCCTCGGATGGTGGAGTGAGGAGGAGAGCACGCTCGCGCCGGAACAGGCGCAGCGTGAGCGCGAGTTTGCCCGCAGGTATCTCGATCTCGACGACCGCCCCGTACATTGGGCGTTCATCCGTGCGGCGCTTGGATCAGTGGCCGACATCGCCATCATTCCTCTTCAAGATGTGCTCGGATTAGGGAGCGAAGCCCGCATGAATCGCCCGGCGCAACCGACGGGAAATTGGCGCTGGCGGTTCCGTCGTGAGATGTTGACGCACGAAGTTCGCGAGCGATTGCGAGAGCTGACTTGGATCTACGGCCGACTTCCAAATTGTCCTTCGAAGTGAACCTTGGTACAATGTGGGTGATGATGGAAGGAGAGAAGTTGATCGAGTGGATGAAGAGGAAGCTGCCGGAGCTGCTTCGCACGGATGAGGAGTTTCGCGCCCTCGTACTCGGAACGCTTGTCCAATATCTCCCTACTCGCGAAGAGTTCCTCGCTATCTTAGAGCGACTGGAACGGATTGAGCGCGAATTGGAGGAGCTCCGCAAGGAGCAAGCTGCCCTCCGGCAGGATTTCAAAGCCATGCAGCAAACGCTCGTGGAGCAGGGGCAGGTAATTCTGGCCGTGCAACAGGCGATCGTGGAGCAAGGGAAAGCGATCGGAGAGCTTCAAAGGACTGTAGCAGGGTTGCAGCAAACGGTGGTCGAGCAGGGGCGGGCGATCGCGGAGTTGCAGCAGGCGGTGGCCGAGCAGGGGCGGGCGATCGCGGAGTTGCAGCAGGTGGTGGTCGAGCAGGGGCGGGCGATCGCGGAGTTGCAACAGGCGGTGGCCGAGCAGGGGCGGGCGATCGCGGAGTTGCAGCAGGCTGTCCTCGAGCTGGGGCAG
>Ga0209289_100602_pt1 | contig 17704 bp, 14 predicted proteins | sample GXS110809BmetaG_FD_184121 | JGI IMG/M metagenome (GOLD analysis project Ga0209289, IMG submission 184121) | Hot spring microbial communities from Gongxiaoshe hot spring, China to study Microbial Dark Matter (Phase II) - GXS 110809B (SPAdes)... ...
TTGTCGAGGCATCGCTCGATATAGATGCGGATGTTCTCTTCACGGAAATCGCCCCTTTAGATGCGCTGGTCCAGAGGATGGGAAGGGTTTGGAGAAGATACGGTCCCATGAAAAAGCCTGAAGAAATTCCCGAAACTGCAAATCCAAATGTGTATGTTTGGGTTTTCAAGCATGGGCTCCACTCAGGGCAGCACTACGTGTATGATAACGACCTTATTCTGTTGACGCTCAAACTACTGCTGGAGAATAAGAGTGACAACCAGCCCAATGAAGACCATAAAGACTGGTTAGCAAAAAAAAGAAAGCACTACCCAAAAGCAGAAGAGCGAATAGGAGCTATAGTCGAAGAAGTGTTTGGTAGCCGAGAAAGTCCGCAGAAAAAGGCGCGAGCCCGTAAGCGAGGCAAATCAAAAGATGCGAGCCTGGGCGCGGCATCTGAACCGCAAGGGTTTCAAGTAACCCTCTCTGAGTATGACAAGTTTGCTTTAGTCGAAAAGCTTTATGACCTTCCAGATGACCACAGTTACCTGACGAAATTTAGACAAACGAAAGATATTCTTGATGCCGGATACATGTCGGATCGGCTCAACGATGCACAGAGGATGTTCAGAGAAATCTACACAGTCTCAGTAATCCCAAGCCGAGAAAAGAATCGTTTCGTAAGGGCCGTCCAGGAATTTTTTGGAAAGCACCGCGACGGAAAGAGGCTCTACACTCTCTTCAAGAAGCAAGTGCTTGCTAAGTTTGTCGTGACAATTCCGCTTAATCTTAAGAAGCTTGAAGGACCTAATCTCCAGCCGGTCGAATGGTGGGTTAGAGGTTTGACGGAACTCGACGAGAAGCAAAGAAGCCAATTGCTCCGTTGGTGCCAGGACATCTATTTTGCGGACTATGAATATGACCCCACAAAAGGGATCGTTGTGGACGCACTGTGGGATCACAGCGACGCTGCGATTATTTAATGAAGCACTATCATGGCCACTATCGCCAAATGCGCAAGGCTCTCAACCACCGAGCGCATCACTTTACAGCGTTTCACCGCAGAAGCCCAAGCTGTGCTAGGCGGCAATCTCGTCTCAATCATCCTCTTTGGCTCCCGCGGCCGCGGCGAAGCGCACTCGGATTCAGATGTTGACTTGCTCTTGGTAGTAAAGGACCTCAAGAAAGCCTCAAAGGCCCTTGATAGTCTGGTTCTTGATCGCTTGCTCGATCACAACCTGCTGCTGGCCGTGATCCCCGTTGAAGAGTTGGAGTTTGCCCGACAAGAGCGCCTGCTTTACCGACTCGCGAGCCGAGAAGGGGCACGCTGAATAGTGAAATCGCGCCGCTCTTTTGAAAGTTGCGTGAGCAATGTCCAAGACTCATTAAAGCCGTTCTGTCCAGAGAAGAGGCTCCCTAAGTTGATGAGCAAGAGAGGGACAGTTAGAATTCAACAGGCGATTGTTTATGCTGACCACAGAGGCGATAAAGAGAAAGCTCACTCCCTACTTCGCGCAAAGAAGTGAGATTTTGCTCGCTTATCTGTTCGGCTCCGCCGCTCGAGGCCGCACGAATAAGCTCAGCGATATCGACATCGCTTTGCTCGTGGATGAGAAGAAGTTTCAGAAGCTCGACGCCAAGGAGCCCTACGGCTATAAGGCCGCCGTGATTGCCGACTTGATGGGCTTGCTCCATAAGAACGAGATAGATCTAGTCTTGCTCCATGAAGCACCCCCTCTCTTGGCCAACGAGGTGATCGGTGACGGACGTCTTCTGTTTTGTCGGGATGAAGGTCTGAGAATCACCTTCGAGGTCACAGTGAAACAGAGATATGTGGACACCCAGCCCCTGCGAGAGATCAAACGCCAGTATCTATATGAACGTATCGAACAAGGCGTCTTCAGCAAATTGACCGGCCATGATTAAGCGCCAAGTCATTGACAAACATCTGGAAGATATGGCTACCCGTGTAGCCCACTTGCGCCAATATCAGCAGTACTCCTTTGAAAAATTCATCGGCGACTGGCAGGCAGTCTATGCCGCCGAACGGGGCATCGAGACTGCCGTCCAGAACTTGATCGATATCGGCGCCCATATCTTAGCCGCACTCGGGGATTCCCAATGGGACGAATACAGAGAGATTCCGCCCCGTCTGGCCAGGCATCACGTCATCCCTAAGTCAATCGTCATGACTCCGATCGCTTTGCTAAGCACATCAAGCGATATATGGAGCAGCAAAGCCGTGGATAAATCCCCGCTCTATACCGGCACCCAAGTGAATTACGTCTGCGCGCGCAAGCTCTGGTTCTACAGCCGCGACATCCGCTGGAGTGGATTGATCACCGCTGTGAATCCTGAAGTAGGATGTGACTGAGGAGGTATCTCGTTCCATCACCATTGAGGTGATTTGATGCTATGCGATTGAGGCTCTTGGTGGAAACGCGTGAGCCGATCACCCTGCCGTGGGATTATCGTACCCACATGACGAAGGCAATATACGCGATCCTGAAAGCGGGAGATCGGGACTACAGCGCCTGGCTCCATGACCACGGCTTTCGCTGGCAGAATCGCGTCTATCGCCTCTTCGTTTATTCGGATCTGATGCCCACCCACTGGAATCTCTCGTCGCAAGGGTTGAGCGACGTTCAATGGATGAGCTGGCAGATCGGTAGCCCCGATCAGCGATTCGTGGATGCATTCAAAGCAGGCTTAGAGGCGAGACGCGAGCAGCTCGAGCTCTTCGGCACAATTGTTGAGGTCGTGGATATGGCGTGCATGGAAGCGCCCGAACGCGGAAGCGCCTTAACCTGCCACACGGTTTCGCCGATTGCCGTCTCGGTAGGAGATCCGAATTGCTCGCGACATCCCATCTACCTTCGCCCCGATCAGCCCGAATTCGTCGAAGCGCTCCGGCATAATCTCATCACGAAGTGGCAGGCTTTCCATCAGCGCGAATGGAGCGGCGGAGAATTTGATCTTCGTGTCTGGAATCCACGGCAGAAGCTCGTTCGCGTGTTCGGTACGGACGTACGGGCCTGGCATCTGAACCTTCAGATGTGGGGAGATGAGGCGCTCATTCGCTTCGCCTACGACGCAGGACTGGGAATCAAGAATAGTCAGGGTTTCGGAATGATCGAACCGGGAGCATAAGCCATGATTGCAACACTGATTCAAGTTGCTAAGGAGATGGCCCGCTATGAAGAGAAAAAACGCGGCTGGGACGAAGATCGAGTCATCTTACATCGCCTATGCCAAAGTGCCATCAAAGGAAGAGATGTCCCAAAGGTGGCCGTGATTGATCTGACGAACCGGACGGTTCGCCTGGAGGATTACAAAGAGGACGCAAGGGATAAGTATCTCTATGCCCCATCCACCGGGAATATGGCTATCGGCCCGTCGTGGCTGTTGGATTTTCGCAAGAAGAAGACGCGCGACGAGATCATCAAGACGGGGATAAAGAAGATCAACGAAGCGCTGAAGGACCTCGACAGGTCAAAATCGCAGAAATTGGAAGAGATTATTCCTGACCTGGAGTCTCGCCTCAATGAAGCGACGAGAAGCGAATCGCTCGTCCTCGCAACCGTTGTGCAAGATGGCAAGATGCCGGGCGAACGAGAAGAATTCCGCAAGGGATTCATCCGCAAAAAGGTCTTAGGCGAGCGGAGGGCGGAGGCACGAGGCACGAGTCGCTGCGCTGTTTGTGGCACGAAGGGTCAAGTCAGCTCGGCTATTCCATTTCGGTTTTTCACTGTAGAAAAGCTCGGCTTCAGCCCGATGGGGCGTGAAGCGCACGTCTGGAAATACGCTCCCGTTTGCGAAGAGTGCGCAAAATGGCTCTCTATCGCCGAGAGCTACCTTGAAGAGAATTTGAGCACGCGCGTTGCGGGCAAATCCGCCTACCTTGTGCCTGATCTCGAACCTGGCGTTGCGGGAATCGAAGGTTCATTTGTGTATTTTCTCTGGGAATGGCGCGAGCGGATGAAGGGCAGGGCTGTTCCCGAAGATCACTTCCCCCTTATCGAAAAACCGGAGAGAGCGAAGTCGAAAAAGGCGGGCGATGCCGACGGGGATTCTCTGCCGAACCTTTTTGAGGGGCTCGTCGAGGAGTCCGACAAGCGATTCAAGGATAAGCCTCCGTTCCGCTCGGCCTCGCTCGTTTTTTACCAGCCGGGACAGAAGTTCATGTTCCTCCACACGATCTCCGAGATTTTGCCTATAAATCTGCGGAGAGCAAAACGGCGATTGGGAAGGCTCCGCGAGCTTTTACGCGAAGGCGCTCTCGATGAAGGGGGGAGCCGGTTGTCTTCGCACTTGCGAGCGGATTTCGAGTTTGTAGGACGGGCGTGGAAGTGGCCGCGCCGAGGGCAGAGCGAATCGCAGGGCACAGTGAAACTCACGCCGATGCATCTTGTCGAAGCGATTCTGACGGATCAGCGCCAGCACGAGCGCGAGTTCTGGCAGGATGCCGACAGCCTCCTGCGTGCCGTCTATCAGGAAACCGTCGGCAGCAAGGATCAGAAGCGAACCGTGCAGAGCGCCCTCGGCGACCGAGCGAGACTCATTTGGACAATATGGGCATTAATCTATCGTTCGAGTGAGCTTGAAGGAGGAAGCAGTATGGAAACTCGATCAGAAACAGCGACGCAAGGCGTGACCAGGGAATTTTGGGAAGACTTTTTCAAGCCGAGACTGCTTCTTGATTCACCCGCAAGACGGGCGGTGTTTTTGGTGGGCGTTCTCTTTGGCCAGGTGGAAGGGAAGCAACGAAGCGAGCGACAGAGCAAAGCCGGGGAGATGCCCATCGTCAGCCGCCTGCGGGGACTGGCCGTCTCGCGCGAAGAGATCATGGCGAAGATCTTTCCCGAGCTGATGCTGAAGCTTCGCCAGTTGGACGCAAACACGCAAGCGATCCGGGCGATCCAGCAGGCGGCGGCCGATTTCGCTTCGCAGGACGGCGAGCTTTCCGACGAAGAAGCGCGGTTCTGCTTCTGCCTGGGCTGGGCGCTCTCGTGGGCGACGGTGGATGCTGTTCGTCAGGCGTTGGGAACGCCGACAGTCGAAGAGGCTCAGGAGGAATCCCCTCTTGAAGAAGAAGCCGAAGATGAAATCTAAACACGAGGAGGTGTGCTATGGGAGAAACCTATCCATATCGTTCTGAGATTCTCTTTCTCTACGATGTCTTTCGCTGCAATCCCAACGGCGATCCGTTTGAGAATCGCCCAAGACAGGACCCCGAAACGGGACGAATAGATGTCACCGATGTGCGCCTCAAGCGCACGATCCGCGATTACATCCTGCGCTACAAGCACCGCGACAAAGACGACGGCCTGGAGATCTTCGTGCGCGTTGCGGATGAGAAGGCTTTGACTGCGGAGCGACGCTACGAGGAGATTTTTGGCAGCTTGCCGAAAGCCGGCGAGGTGGAAGCGGCTAAAAAGCAGCTTATAGAGAAGTGCATAGACGTGCGGATGTTCGGCGGGCTCGTGCCGATCACGGAAAAGAAGGCTGCAAAGGGCAAGAAGGGCGAGTCAGAAGCGCCGGCGAAAGCAGAGGAAGGGGGTGAAAGCGGTGGAGTGCAACTCACGGGCGCCGTGCAGTTCAATCCCGGGCAAAGCCTGCATGCTGCCGAGATCATGGAGATCGCCGGCACCGGTGGGTTCGCTTCCAAAGAGACTGCTCGACAAAAGACCTTCCGCCGAGAGTTCATCGTCCCCTATGCGCTCATCGGCTTTTACGGCGTGATCAACGAGAACCTGGCCAAAGAGACCGGATTGACGGAGAAGGATGTGAATCTCCTGATGGAGGCGCTGTGGCGCGGCACGCTGGCACTTCATTCGCGCTCGAAGGCTTTTCATCATCCACGGCTTCTTTTGCGTTTTGACTTTCAGAACGAGACGCAGTGTGGTTATTTCCTCGATCGCATCGAATTGGAGCACGCTCTCGAAGATGAGCGCCGCATCCGTTCGCCAAAAGACTACAAAGTGAAGGTGGATGGCGTGATGGAGCTGATCGAGCGGCAGAAGGAACACCTGGCACGGGTTGAGTGCTGGATTGATTCCGGGTTGAAGGTATCGCCAGAGGAGCTAAAGGAGTCGCTGGAAAAGTTGCTGGGAGAGAAAAGGAATGCACTAACATACAAGGTATTTTGAACGCTGGAGACGCTATGCATAACGGAATACCCGTTTATCTCTTCACGATTTGCGGTACATTTGCTCATTGGCGCAAATGGTTCACGACGACGTCCGCTCTGACCTACGCATTTCCGCCGCGCACGGCAGTCGTCGGGATGATCGGTGCCATCTTGGGTGTCCCGCGAGAAAAAGTCGCTGAGGTTTTCAAGACGAACGATACGCGTATCGCTGTTTGCCCGTTGCGATCGATTGTTAAGGATCGTCTGCCTGAAAAGTGGCGTCAGAGCCCTCCGCGCATCGTCAAGGGACGATTCGATCCGGCCAAGATGGATGAATCATTTCAGGAGAACCTGGAAGTCATCCGCCGCCCGCACTACCGCATCGTCTTTCGCCATCGCGACGAAACTTTGATGAAGGAGCTGAGAGAACGACTCGAGCAAAAACGTTGGGTCTATCCGCCGTGTATGGGGATTATGGGCTTTCTTGCCGACGTCGAATGGGAAGGCGAAGATGTAGCCGAGGTGGTGAGAGTGCAGGAAGCAAACATTATCTCGGTTCTTCCCCTTGATGAAGCGATGGCGAAGACGGTTGATCTTTCCGAATCGGAAGCCATTTTGCGCGAGGAGCGAGTTCCGAACGAAGTCTTTCCCGATCGGACATTTCGTCACCTGGATTTGGCTTATGTGTCGCGCAACGCCAAACCACTTAGAGTGCGTTCTGCAAAAGGCCCTTTGCCTGTCTATAGGTTGAGGAAGAATGGAGGGACTGTGATCTTCTTTGAAGGGTGGAGGCCTGTTACATGACGGGTTTAACAAGCCAGAAGGCAACCGAACACGTGCTCTTGCTCGTCGGCGGTAACCCGCTGCCTAACGCAGTCGCTGGCAAGCTACTTACTGCCGATAGCGGGACAATAACGCTTATTCATTCGAAAGACACACTCGGTGTCGCGCAAAGACTGAAGAGCTGGTTAAGCGGGGAGGGGGTTGCGAAGGCGGTGGATTTGAAGGAGGTCAGCGAATCCAGCCCACCTTCTATTGTTCAAGGCGTGCAAGAGCGTCTAAATGCCGTCAACGCCCAATTGGTTGGTCTCAACTACACGGGCGGTACGAAGGCCATGTCGGTTCACGCCTATCGCGCCATAGAGCAATGGGCAAATGAGCAGCGTAGCAAGGGTAAGAGCATCGAAACGGTCTTCAGTTACCTAGATGCCCGCACTTTAGAGATGGTCTTTGACCCCCCTCACGCTGGCAGCAGTGAGCAGAGGGAATACGTTGGGCGAGCATTGCAGCTAAGTCTAAGGGATTTGTTGGAGTTACATGGCCGGAAACTAAAGAGCTTTCAAAAAACTGCTCTCTTGCCTAAGAGTGCACGCACCTTATGCAGAATTTTTGCACGTGATGAGAAAATGGCCAAAGCTTGGAAGCAATGGATAGCGAATGCTAACGATCCAGATGTTAAAGATATACCACCAGAGTTCGACGAACTCAAACGAGAGCTCAATTCCGAGATCAAACAATCTGGTAAACCCAAGGATTGGATGGGATGGCTGAAAGGAAAATGGTTGGAGAATTTCGTTCTTGATTCATTGGTGAACTTATCGCAATCACTCTATTTACAAGAATGCGCGCAAAACATCGAGATTACTGGAGTCAGTTTCGAGGTGGATGTGATTGCCCTGCGCGGCTATCAACTGTTTGCCTTTTCCTGTTCGACAGACACACGAAAAGATCAGCTCAAGCTGAAGCTCTTCGAAGCCTACGTCCGTGCTCGCCAGTTGGGTGGAGATGAGGCGCGCGTCGCGTTGGTTTGTTGCAGCAACGACCCGGAGGGACTGGAACACGAGATGCGGCGCGATATTGACCCTGAAGGGCGTATTCGTGTCTTCGGGCGCAAGCATCTTGCTGACTTAGCTACGCACCTGGAGCAATGGATTCAATCCCAAAGTGGAGAGGAGTAAGACGGTCATGCATCTGGTCATTGTGGACACGGCACAAATTCAGCCCTACATCTTCGGCAGCAACCGCCTGCGCGAAAACGTCGGTGCGTCGCACCTGGTAGCTCAAGCCACCACGACGTGGGCGAAGGATGCGGTGCGACGGGTTGCTCCGCGGAACAACATGAAAAGCGACGGAACATTGGATGGAACGAAATGCATCGAGAACCCGGCGGACAACCTTGACGCGGAAGTGCTTTATGCAGGCGGTGGAAACTTTGTCGTTCTGTTTCAAACTCTTGAAGGGGCGAAAGCCTTCACGCGCGAGCTGTCGCGGCGGGCGTTGACGGACGCGCCCAACCTGCAACTGGTCATCACCCAAAAGTCATTTGATTGGAGCGAGTCGCTCTCCGACAAGGTCCAAGCCACATTCAAGAGACTGGCGGAGGAGAAACGCGCTCGGACGCTGTCTGCGCCGCTGCTGGGGCTGGGCGTAACGGCAATGTGCCAGTCAACCGGGTTACCGGCAGTAGGCTTCGCGCCCGCTATGGGGGATGACGCTGCTCGTCTGGCTTCGGCCGAGATCCTCGCCAAGCTGCGCGTTGTCCAGACCAGCGAGGCAGGCCAACGACTGAGGGAGCTTCTCCCTCCCCCAGACGGTTACGATTACCCGAGCCAGCTTGACCATCTGGGTGGCACCAAAGGCGAGCACAATTTCATCGCCGTTGTTCATGCCGACGGAGATGGTGTGGGACAGCGGATTATGGAAATCGGCGAGCAATATCGGAGCCCGTATCAGAATCGCGAATACATCAATGCCCTGCGCGCCTTTTCCGAGCAGGTGGATACTGCCGCACAACAGGCTTTGCGCGATGTGCTTGATAAACTTCTGACCCGGATCCGAAACGATGGCGGCAGTCGGATCGTCCACAAGAATGCGCTTGGAAAAATCATCGCCGAAATCCAACTGAAATCCGCGGGCAGCGGTGAATGGTTTCTTCCCTTCCGCCCCATCGTTTTCGGCGGCGACGACGTGACATTTGTGTGCGACGGGCGATTGGGGTTGTCTTTGGCGATCGAATACATACAACGACTTGAACACCATGCGCAAGACCTGCCCGATGGAAAAGGCAAGCTAACAGCGTGCGCAGGGATCGCCATCGTCAAAGCCCATTACCCATTTGCGCGAGCTTATGCCTTGGCGGACGAGTTGCGCAAATTGGCGAAGAACTATCGGCGTGAAATACGCGAGTTGCACAAAGACTGGAATGGCTCATGCCTGGATTGGCATTTCGCACTGAGCGGGTTGTCGGGAGGCATCGAGGAGATTCGGGGACGGGAATATACCGTGAGTAACGGCTCGCTTGTGCTACGACCGGTGACGCTGCAGGACAACCCTATGGAGTCGCATCGAACATGGATGGTCATAAAAAGGGGAATCACCGAATTTCAAGGCGAGGGCTGGGCAGGTCGTCGCAACAAGATGAAGGCCTTGCGCGATGCGCTGCGAGAGGGACCTGAAGCAGTTAAGCACTTTCTCACAAAATACAACGAGAGCATGCCGCTGCCTGATGTGGAGCCTGCAATGACCGATTGGAAAACTCGAGGCTGGCAAGGTCGCTGGTGCGGCTACTTCGATGCCCTGGAACTGGCAGATTGGTTTATCCCACTGTAAGGAGAGCAAGCTATGGCGCTGCAGATTTACCTGAGATTGAAAAGCGATGCGACCTTCGGGCGCGGAGACGGCGTGGCGGGGCTCGTGGACGAGGAGGTTGAATATGACATCTCGACCGGATTGCCGTTTCTGCGCGGGCGCACGTTGAAGGGCCTGTTGGCCGAAGAGTGTGCCAATATCCTGTTCGCATTACGCAAGCAAAACGTCCCCACGTATGCTCGGTTCGAACAGGCCGCGAAGTTTCTTTTCGGACAACCGGGCAGCACGCTGAAGGACGACGCAATGATGCATGTAGGCCCGGCGTTATTGCCTGAAGAATTGCGAAGGGCTGTGGAAGCAGACATCAAACGTGGGAACTTGACGCCTGCCGACGTCTTGGAATCGCTGACCGCCATCCGTCGTCAGACGGCAGTTGATGAAGAAACCGGCGCTCCTGAAGAAGGCAGTTTGCGCTCGATGCGGGTGATATTGCGGAATACGCCTTTTGTTGCACGGCTGGATTTTGATAGAGACCCTGATGATATAGCGAAGGCATTGCTTGCCGCGTGTGTCCTGTCGCTGCGCCGTGCAGGCACAGGCCGCAATCGCGGGCGCGGCCGACTCATGGCCCGATTATGCGATGAGGGCAGGGACATCACCGATGAGTGCTTCAGGCATTTTCAGCAACTCGTGAAAGGAGAAGCTCAATGAAGGTCATCACCTATCGTATTACCCTGCTTGAGCCGACGCTGGTCACGGCGCTGGGGGGCGATCCAAACGAAGGGGTGTCCTTCGATTATCTTCCGGGTAGCGTTCTGCGCGGCGCAATCATCGGCAAATATCTTCGGGCCCATGGTCTGACCCAATTAAATGCTTCCGATCCGGTCGTACGAAGGCTTTTCTTCGACGGAACAACCCGTTACCTCAACGGTTATCCGCTGGACCGTCTGGATAGGCGTACTCTGCCTACGCCATTCTCGTGGCAGCATGAGAAGGGCAACGACACCGATATTTACGACTTTGCGGTGGAAATTCCCAACGATGATCAAAGGCAATGGCAGGGTGTCGGCAAGCCATTCTGCTCCCTGGGAAAACCGAATGAGGGGAAACAGAAAGTTCGGCTGGTTCAGCCCAATCGTCACATCACCGTGCACACGGCGCGGACCCGGCGATTTGGGCGGGCCATGCCGGCTGTCGCGATTGACCCATCAAAAGGAGATACACCGGGGGCTGTCTACCGCTACGACGCGCTGGCAGCAGGACAAACGTTTGAGGCGATGATCCTTTGCGATGATAACGATGCACCTCAACTCCAATCCTGGCTTACAGGTGAGGCGACCCTGGGCGGTTCGCGCAGCGGAGGCTACGGTCGGGCGAGGTTTGAAGTCGTCAAGGAGGAAGCGATAGAGAACTGGCGCGAGACGAGTGGGGAGTTGAGCACCGATGTAGACGGCAAGTTAATCGTCACCTTATTGAGCAACACGCTGCTGCGCAACTGCAACGGTCAGTTTGTGGTTGATCCATCCGTTGTCACGGAAACGCTATCCGCCCGCCTGAGCATTCCATTGAAGTTGCAATGCGCCTTCCTGCGAGGCGAAGCTGTCGGCGGCTTCAATCGCAAGTGGGGCCTGCCGCTGCCACAAGCGCTTTCCGTACGGATGGGCAGCGTATTCGTCTTTGACAAACCAAGCTGTGATGAGCACGAATTGCGCAATAAATTGCGCTTGCTGGAGCAGTATGGCATTGGCGAACGCCGCGCCGAGGGATTCGGGCGCGTAGCGGTCAACTGGCATACCGAGGCAGAGTTGGAGGTTGACCCAACCCCACCAAGTCCTTCCATCCCAACTGTTACCATCTCGCCCGGTTCCGATAGTGAGAAGCTGCTCCAGCGCATGGCCGAACGACTCCTGCGCCGGCGATTGGAAGAGCGGCTTGTTGCCAGAGTCCATGAGATCCACATCGTCAATCCACCGAGCAATGCTCAACTGTCACGCTTGCGCAACATCATTCATGACGAATTGATGAAGGAAAGCCCCAACCCGCAGCGCGTGCTTGACTTCTTGAACACCGTTAGGGAACGCAATACGGCGCGAAGGCAATTTGAGCGCGCCCGTGTGGGGACAAAGACGTTATTGAACTGGCTCGAGGAAATTCTTCAAGCAACGGATGAGAACGCCTGGAAGTCACGGCTTGGTTTTCAACCGACTGACGCGCGGGCGGTCGGCAACTTACGTGTCGAGCTCACAGATAGACTTCGCATCGAATTTCTTCTGCGGTTGATAGATGCCGTGTTGGCCCGCGCCGCCAAAGAACGTCGGAAGGAGGGCAGGTAGCCATGACGAGGCCATTCTGGTCGCCGGATGCGTCCCGGAAAATCGTCGCTCACATCGTTGTTGAAGGCGATCTGGTGTTGCAAACGCCCGCCCATTTTGGCAACGGCGACACGGATGAACTTACGGATATGCCGCTGCTGGTGGATCCACTCGACGGCAAGACGCCGTTGCTCACGGGATCTTCCATAGCGGGCGCGCTGCGCGCTTACCTGCGTGAACGGGAACGCGGTTATGGCAGACCTGCCGACCGTCCGTCCGCTAGCGTGCTGCTCTTCGGTAGCCTTAAAGGCGACGACGAAGGGGAGCAAAGTCCACTTATCGTAGAGGACGCCTTGGGCAAGCCTGGGACGTTTGGCGTTGAAATGCGCGACGGGGTCGGGATTGATCCGAAAAGCCGAACGGCGCGCGAGGACCGGCTGTTTGATCTTCAGCTCTGGCAGGCAGGCACAACCTTTCCGCTTCGATTTGAGCTGGTCATTCGTGAGGGCGATGATGCTGATGCTTTAAAACGAGCATTGGCAACCGCGCTTGCGGGCTTTAACGACGGCGGCATTACGCTTGGCGCACGCAAACGGCGCGGCTACGGACGGGTAAGTGTCGCCGGATGGCGCGTCAAAATCTATGACCTCACACGAGCCGACGGGCTGCTCGATTGGATCGAACACGGAGATAAGCCGCTAACCAATGTCACACCCGTATCCGACATCCAAACCGCCCTTGGTGTTACGGCGCTTCTGGATGACCAGCGCAACTTCTTTCGCATTTGCGCCACCTTCATGTTAGATGGCTCTCTGCTTATTCGCTCCGGCGCCGGACAGGATGACCAGGGACCCGATATGGTGCACCTGCATGCGCGGCAAGCCAATGGCACGCGACAGCCGATTTTGTCCGGGACGAGCCTCGCCGGAGCCGTGCGAGCGCGAGCGCTGAAGATCGCCAACACGCTTGACACTCAGAATAAAGCGCAGGCTTTGATTGATGAGATGTTCGGCGTGGAGATGCAACCGGGGGTGCAACCGAAAGCCAGCCGCGTCGTTGTCACAGAAACTGTGGTGCAAAACGCCAGGACCGACCTGGTGCAGAACCGCGTTAGCATTGACCGCTTCACCGGCGGGGCGAGGGAGACTGCACTCTTCAGCGAGCAACCCGCGTTTGGCGGTGACACCACGACCGTAGTGGTGGACATGCGATTGATCAACCCACAGGACTACGAAATCGGCTTGCTCCTGCTATTGCTCAAGGACTTGTGGACGGGCGACCTGCCGTTGGGTGGTGAGAGCAGCGTCGGGCGAGGACGGCTGAAGGGCAAGCGCGCGGAATTGACCTATCAGAGCGATGGGGCGTCTCGAACATGGGAGATTGTCACCAATGGGCAGAAGCTAAACATCATCGGCGATCGCGATGCACTGGAACGGTTCGTCGCCGCGCTGAATCGACATTTGAAGGGAGTGCAACCATGAAGCGCGAAATCAAGCAACGCCCTGCTGTCGTCGAACCTGTTGCCGTTGACTCACCCGGCGATGCGAAAAGTTGGGTTGAGAAGCAAGCGGCTAAACATGGTTTGAAGTGGCTGCTAGCGCACGCCGACGATGGGGTGATTTGGGGCAGGGTAGACAACGGGCAACTCATCACGTCTGATAGCGTTGCGCCCGAAGTGTCTCCGCCGCTTCGTGCGGAGACGTTACAGCAGGCGCGACTATTCGCAGAACATGCCGAACTGCTACTTTGGCGCGACGGCGACAACCGGTGGCATGCACGTCTGATCCGTGATGCTGCTGTTGAAGAAACGCCGACCTTCACTGACGCGATTGATGAGGCCCAGATACTCTGGGGAACAGACCCTCAGCCCCTTGGCGATGACTTTACCCTGATGAGCGATGGTGCGCAGGGGTTACGGCACGCTGTGCCTCTAAAAGTTGAGGGCAAATTTGACGAAACAAGTCGCCCCTTGCGTCTCTGGGTGCGCCACTATCTCAAAGATGACGACAACGGCTTCACCCGCATCGTCGCCAGCCGACTTCTTGATCTCCGATTGGAGGGAGTGAAATGAGCAACCGCCGGATATTGAACTTACCCAAACATAAAAATCCGAGCCCAAACCGCACTGCCAGTGCACCCTACAACTTCGTGCCGCTGCCTGAAGTGGTCGTAACCGCGGTGGACGATCCCAATGATCTTCCAGACCACGACCGCTATTATCCCAATCGGCACACCGGTTACTTTGAGGTAACGCTGACAACAAAATCGCCCCTCTATGTCCGGTGTCCGTTTACCCGGGAAGAGTTCGATCTTGACGAGCAAGGCAAAGATCGAAACGGACGTGAAGTGGATAATCAAACGCGCTATGCCGACCGCATCAAGAACACGCCTGACTTTTTCTATACCCACGACCGCAACCAGCCCGTCATCCCCGGCAGCAGCCTGCGTGGGATGCTGCGCAGTGTGCTGGAGATCGCGAGCTACGGAAAAGTACAGTGGATCACAGATAGACAACTCATCTATCGGGCTGTCGGCGATCCTTCATCTTTGGGGAGCCATTATCGCGAGCAGATGCTCGGCCCCAACAAAACAACAAGCCCCAATATGCATTTCGATTATCCATCGTTGCAGCTAAAAGGTGGATACTTGCGAAGAACGAATACCGGATGGGCCATTCAGCCTGCGCGCGAGATACAAGGCGAGACGTTCGTTCATGTTGAATATAACAACGCTCAAGCAATCATTGGTGGACATGGTCGCCAGCGAGTTCACGATGTCTTTGTTGAACCGATCCAACGGACTTCTTCCAGCCGCGGGCCACGCGGTCGGGGCAACCTGACCTTGGACGTTGCTATAACGCCGAGGGTATCTGGTACATCCGGTCCAGGATTAGTTCCGGCGAAGCTGGTTGAGTCGGGGCACATGGGCGGCAGGCATCCCAAGCATTGGCACTGCGCCATCTATGAACCGGATCCTACAAAGCCACTTATTTCCATTCCAGACGAAATGTGGGAAATATATCAAGAGGACCGTGACTTAACTCGTGGCTTGCCCACTCGCCCTTTGACCCAAGATGGCGATCCGCTTTTCTATCTTCTCGACAGTCGAGGGAATCTTGTGTTCTTTGGCCCGACTATGATGTTCCGTCTGCCGTACACGCAGAGGCCCATAGACCTTGTTCCCCCTGAATTGCGCCGACCGGAAGACATTGATTATGCAGAGGCGCTGTTTGGCTTTGTGCGGACGAAGCAGGAGCTGGAGGAAATGAAACGGCGTGGTATCTTCCAAGAAACACCGCCACAGGGGGATAAGCGTCGCGCCTACGCCGGTCGCGTGTTTGTAACGGATGCTATCTTGGAGGAAGGTCAAACTGACTACTGGCTGTCCCGCGATCCCATCACACCGAAAATACTCGCGACGCCAAAGCCCACAGCGTTCCAGCACTATTTGACCCAACAGGAACCGGACGATAAGAATCGGCTTGACCATTACGATAGTCCTCCGCCTCATGAGACCGTCATCCGCGGGCACAAGCTCTACTGGCACCAAGGCGGTCGCACACGGCGAGACATTGAAGACGCCAACGCCCCACCAACCAGCACGCAACACACTCAATTCAAACCCCTCAAGGCAGGTGTGCGATTCAAGTTCCGCATCTATTTTGAGAACCTGTCTGACCGCGAGCTGGGCGCGTTATGCTGGACGCTGCACCCCTTAGGAGACCCGGGCAAAGAATATTGCCACCATCTCGGCATGGGCAAACCGCTAGGCATGGGCGCGGTGAAGTTGGAGGCGACCTTGTACTTGACCGATCGCCCTACGCGCTACGGTTCGCTGTTTGAGGGCGATGAGTGGCAGACAGGGGCATCGCCAGCAGGCGAGTCGCTATCTGACCGTGCGACGCTGGAAAAGCACACCCAAGCATTTGAGCAGCATATCCTCGGAGCAATCGGCTTGCACACATCTTGCCAGCGTCTTTCCGAGGTCAAGCGCATCGGCATGCTGCTCAAGCTGATGGAATGGCCGGGGTATCCTGCCGATCCGAATGGTGCACCTTTCCTAGCAGCCCAAAATCGGCCGAACACACGGTACATGACGATTCAGCCCAATGAATACCGCGACCGCCCTGTGTTGCCTGATCCTTGTGCATTCGACCCGGCTATTTCTAATCTCGCTGAGCCAGCTTCAAGCACTCCAGATGCAGCAGATAGTGCATCAACTCAACCCGGTGCTCCGGTCAACCTTGCTTCCATACCGTCATCGTCCTCAGCGGGCGTCTCCGAAAGATCTGGACGTAAACTCCAAAAACGAGAGTCGGAGCAAGCCAAAGCTACGACCAAACGGGAATGGGTCGCTCTGATAGAAGACATCAAAGGTGGCAAGGCTAAAGTTCAAACAGAGAGTGGCGAGATTATTACATGCAGCGGCTTCCCTTCGTATCCACAGGGAACGGCTGGTACTCGCTGTCGCGCGGATGTGACGAGGAAAGGTGGCAAAGCGGAAACGGCGATATTCAAGGGATGGCGGTGAGATGCACGAACTGATCTCGCATCCGCCGGATGCGTCGGGGAGCCCGATTCGACTTCGGGATCACTTGAACGATACCGCCTGCCGGGCGGCGACGCTGCTTTTGCGATTAAAGCCTCACCTGAATCTTTCCATAGAGGCTGAGGACATCGCGCGGGCGGCTTTCATCGCCGGGTGCACCCATGACTTCGGTAAAGCCAAAAAGCAGTTCCAGGAGTATATCCGCGGTGGAAAAAGCAAAGACAAAGACCACGCCGCCATCTCTTCGGTATTCACTTTTATTGTCGCCTCGGATGTTTTCGGCCGAAAGCCGCAGCCGACGCGCCTGCTGCCTTTCGTCTGCGCCTATGCCGTCAATCGCCACCACGGACTTCTCTGCAACCCGGAAGAAGCGTTCGAGGAGGCGAGCATTGAACATCAGATCGCTGTCGCCAGGGATAACATAGATACACGGCTGTGGGATTTCGAATTCCGATGCGAGCTGCTCGATCTGAGCATTCGTTATTCCGATTACCGCAAGCAGTTTGAAAGCGTAACAGCAGCCCACATCACGGAGTGTTTCCAAAAGTTCGGCAACCTGCTCAGAGAAAAGGCCGACGAAAAGGGCGCCGCCGAAAGTTGGCTCGTTGATCTCTATTTTGCGCTGCTTCTCATTGTTTCGTCTTTGACCGAAGCCGATGTCGCCTGCGTTGTTCATGCTCCGGAGCCGAAACGAACTTCGGCGCTCGATCCCGAACGGGTTCGCCGGTACGCCTTGAATCAACCTCGGGCCAGCGAAACTTTTCAGAAGCTTCGTGAGCGCGCCTGGGAAGAGATTCAAACAGCTATCGAGAAACGGGACATGTCAACCCTCCGATTAACTCTGCCAACCGGATTGGGCAAGACGCTGATGGGACTCTATCTCTCAGCCAGCCTGCAGGAGCAGGCGGCGCCACAACCCGTCATTTATGCGCTCCCGTACCTTTCGATCATCGAGCAGGCGACCGATGTCGCTCGCCAGGTATTCCCTAAGGATGAGACCGACTTCTCCGTCATCCAGCGTCACAGCCTGAGCTTTCCTGATCAACCGGACGAGGGGCTTTCCAATTTCGAGAGGGCGCGATTTGCCCTGGAGGATTGGGATGCGGATCTCGTGGTGACGACCTTCGATCAGCTTTTCTATTCGTTT
>Ga0209289_100603_pt1 | contig 17679 bp, 10 predicted proteins | sample GXS110809BmetaG_FD_184121 | JGI IMG/M metagenome (GOLD analysis project Ga0209289, IMG submission 184121) | Hot spring microbial communities from Gongxiaoshe hot spring, China to study Microbial Dark Matter (Phase II) - GXS 110809B (SPAdes)... ...
GGTTTGAGGCTTATGAAGAAGATAAGGGAGATTTCAGATATAGATAGACTCAAAGAACTGAAGAAGGAGATAATTAAAGCAAAGAGTTTAAAGGAGTTCTCAAAAAGAATTAAGAACGGTGGTTTCTAAAGCTGGAATATTATCTAACAAGAAACCAATGTTGCATTCATCAGAAATCATTGAAGTTTGTGATTTTCTCAAGAAAATGATGCCTACAACACAGAGGAAAAATATTTTCTGAATGCTTTGTTGTATCCATATCAAACCAAAAAACGGATGGTGTCGGATTTTACTCAATCACCAAAATTTTTAATAGACTCTAAGATATGAAAGGTAAAATACATAGTATTTTGAATATGATTGCAACAGAGCAATAAAAAATAGTGAATTTTTATTCGATCCAGAAATAAAAAAATCAAGATGTTTCATAATAATCCTGTCATATTAAAAAGGTGTTGAGCAATTCATTTCATCTAATTTTCTGAAGATTTCAACAGGTAGATAAATATAATAATAATCACAATAATCATATCGTGATAGTTTATGGTAAACAAGTTTCAAGGGAGATAGCAAGAGCCCAATTAAAGCCCAGGAGAATCTGGTGTAAGAGAACGGTTTATGAATTTGCAAGGAATCTTTTTCCCAATTCAGAAATAAGGGTTGTGCATCCAAAAGTTATCGCATCTATTTGTGGTTCTCGAGAAAATCAAGGTATAGCAATTGAAATAGACGTGAATATAAGAAAGCTTGATGACATCAAAATAGAAAATGAATCAGTTCTGATCTTGCTTGACAGGATTCAGGATGTTGGGAATATAGGGAACATAATAAGGACGAGTGAGTTTTTTGGATGTTCCGGAGTTATTTTAACAAAAAGTGAAACTCCGAATATAACTCCCGCTACAATAAAATCATCTGCCGGAGCATTTTTTCATATCCCAGTTGTGAGAGAAAGATCGGCAAAAATCATAAATTTTCTGAGAGAAAGGGGTTTGAAAACATATTCTTTTGATGTTAGAGGGAAAACGAGTATATTTGATATAAAGTTTGAAAAACCTTCAGTTCTTTGCTTTGGTGGAGAAGAAAAAGGAATTTCTGAGGAGATTTTAAGATCATCAGACGCCATAATAAAGATCCCCCAATTTGGTAAAGTTAATTCACTGAATGTAGCATCAACGGTGGGAGTTTCGCTTGGAATATACATATTCCAGATGAAAAAACAATATCCTTCCTAATCCTTTAGAACAAGGCGATTTCAAAGTTTTTTATTTACATTTTTTCTATCTTCATCAAAAATTTTTAAAACGTAGTCGATTGATTTTATAGAATTAAGTCTCAGCTTGAGAGATCCAGAATGTCCGAAAAGTCCTTCCATTTCAGCAAGCCTGATTGCATGTTCTGAGACCTCTATCATTCTTCGCTTTGTGAAGAAAATAATATTTGTCTTTTTGACAAAATCCTCGACAGAAAGTCCGCTTGCAAAACGAGCAGTTCCTCCGGTTGGCAGAACATGGCTTGGTCCAGCAAGATAATCACCAACAGCAGGAGGGCTATTAACACCAATAAAAACAGTTCCAGCATTCTTTATCTTATTTGCAACAGAAAATGGATTCTTTGTAAGAATCCCAAGATGCTCCGGGGCTATGCGATTAGCTATATCTATTGACTCATCTAAACTCCTTGTATGGATAAGGTAAGAATTTGATCTGAAAGCTTCTTCTATTATTTCTCTTCTGGGCATATACTTCATTATGGTATGGATAAGATTTTTTACTTGAATTAGATAGGATTCAATATTAGATATAACTACACAGAAAGCTCTTTCATCATGCTCAGCCTGAGCTATGACATCTATCGCCGGAACTATAGGATTAACACTGCCATCGCATATGACGACAAGTTCAGAAGGTCCTGCAATAGTATCTATACCTACTGATCCCTGAACAAGCTTTTTAGCAGTAGCAACATATATATTACCCGGCCCAACTATTTTATCAACCTTTTCAAAAGTTTGAGATCCAAAAGCGAAAGCAAATATAGCCTGAGCTCCTCCTATTTTGTATATCTTCTCTATTCCTGCAACCTTCGCAGCAAATATCGTGTATGGATTTAGCTTCCCCCCCGGTGCAGGAGTAGCAACAATTATATTCTTTACACCAGCTACAATAGCAGGTACAGCAGTCATAAGCACAGTTGAAGGATACCCAGCTTTTCCCCCGGGACAGTATATCCCAACGCTATCTAATGGAATGACCTTACGCTGAATCCTTACACCCCTTTCTCTATATATAACATTACCTGGAAAAGTGCTTTTGTGATACTTGTATATTCTGTTGAAAGAAAATTCTATGGATTTCCTCTCTTCTTTAGTTATATATTTTTCAGCTTCATCTATTTCTGACTTCTTCATAACTACACTTTCTGGAGAAAGTGGATTCCAGCCATCGAATTTCCTAGTATACTCTAAAATGGCTTCATCCCCCCTTTCTCTTATATCAACAAGCATGTTTCTGACCTTTTTCTCAACCTCGCTCTCGTCCCGAGCTATTCTCGCACATATCTTTGGAAAAAAAACATCAAACTCCGGATCAGTTGTTGATATAAATAACATAGATAGAAAATTTACTACTCTGTATCAGAAATAAAAAAGTTATAAAAAGTTAATAATGAATAAAAACCCGCTGATTACCAATTTTATTCCAATTTGATTTTAATGGAAAAGTTTTGAAACCCAAGGAGATGGCTTCAGGGAAAGGAAAATTGAAAAATACTTAAGACTCCCATAATCTCTGAATTACATTAGTAAATTCAGATCTATAAGATAGCACAGAGAGAAAGGGAAGTCAATTCTTTAATCTCTTATTAGAAGAATATCAGCCGATAGAATGGGTAATTGCCAAAACTTAATTTACTTACTCATAATTCTCAAAAAGATATTTGTATTTTCCATAACCCTCTTCCTCTAACTTTTCCTTGGGTATAAATCTTATTGCAGCTGAATTTATACAATATCTTAAGCCTGTTGGTTCAGGACCATCATCAAATACATGCCCAAGATGACTATCTCCCTTCCTACTTCTCACCTCAATCCTAACCATGTTATGCGAAGTATCAACCTTATATACTATGCTATTTGGATCAATAGGTTTCTTAAAAGATGGCCAACCGCAGCCCGAATCAAATTGATCTTTGCTAGAAAACAAAGGTTCCCCCGAAACAATATCAACATAAATACCATCCCTTTTGTTATTCCAATACTCATTCAAAAATGGTTGTTCTGTATATCCCTCACGCACTACTTTATACTGAAGAGGAGATAATTTCTTCCTTAGATCTTCGTCAGAAGGTATAGACTTCAGTTCTCTCTTCTTCTTTGTAAATTTCTCTCCCCATGTAGCTTCAATAAAAGGCTCTCTCCCAGAGAAAAATTTATAAGCACAATATTTTATCGGATTTTTCAAATAATAATATTGGTGAAAATCTTCGGCTTTGTAGAATCTCTGTGCAGGCAATATATCAACTTTTACTACACCAAAAATTCTTTCAATCTCAGATCTGGACTTTTCTGCTAATTCCTTTTGTTCCTGGTTGTGATAAAATATCACCGGCCTATATTGAGGACCCTTATCCGCAAACTGTCCATCTGAATCCCTTGGATCTATTATCATCCAATATATATCAAGAATATCCGAATACGAGATGGAAGATGGGTCAAACTTTATCTGCACAGCTTCAACGTGTCCCGTGGTACCAGAACAAACCTCCTCATAACTTGGGTTCTCCTTGCTTCCTCCAGTATAACCACATATCACCTCCTCAATTCCCTTGATACCATCATAAGCTTCTTGAATACACCAAAAACACCCGCCAGCCAATGTTGCTAGCTCATAGCTCATATTCATTAATTTAATACAAAGTAGATCTAGAATTGACAAAATCTCGTTATTAGTTGGATATGAGTTGAAATATTCTGCCCTCATATGAAGAAAATCATTCTTAAAGAATGTATCTTGAAACAGGAAGAGAGAAAGTTCTTTCGTCTCCTCACAAAGATTTTCCAGCTAAAAAACCAAGAATCAGACTTCAAACTTATAGACGATCATTCTCAAATCTTCTGAAACTCTCAATATAGAAGATATACTTTCATCAAAATTTTCTATCTGAACTCCGATTTTCTGCATTACATCAACAGCTTCAACAACCCTTTTTGAGACTTCTTTTGTCATACTTCTTATCTCCTCAACAGAGTTTGAAATTTCGGTTATCATATCAACAGCTTTTCTAGATATTTGCTCAATAGATTGCAAAGATGTCAAACTTGCCTTACTCTCTTCAATTATCCTTTTTATTTCCTGATCCATAAACTTTATTGTTTGAACAACAGAAACTATTGTGTCAGCCAAAGTTCCAACAGTTTTTGCTATACTTACAGAAACTGATTTAGTTTTAGAAGAAAGTTTTCTTACCTCATCTGCCACAACAGCAAATCCTTTACCTTTTTCTCCTACCCTACCAGCCTCAATTGAAGCATTCAAAGCAAGTATATTTATAATATCAGATATATCATTTATCACATTTACATAACCAGAAACTTCCCTTTTCATTTTTTCAAGTTCCTCAGACTTCTTGAAGAGCTGATTAAATTTAACACCGATATTCTCAAACATCTCTATATTCTTTCTTATCTGCGAGATCTCCTGAGATATTTTCTGGGAAGAATCTTTTTGGAAAGAAAGTATTTCGAAACTCCTATGAGCTATACCATCTATCTGATCCCAGACCACCTGAGTTGAATTCTGAACACTAGATATGTGCTGCTGAACTTTTCTTGATTCTTCATTTATAGATAAATATGTTTCCTTAGCAGAAGCAGATACTTGCTTCAAAATATCAGAACCGTTAAGAAGTCTTTTTATTATATCCGATAGCTTATCTAAGAAATTATCAAAGTTATTGGTAAGATTCTCTATCTCATCCCTTGATCTAAGCCTTATTCTAATTTTAAGGTTTGTTCCTCCTTTAGCTATTTCCCCAAGAACTGATGCAACCTTTCTAATACCACGAAGTATATTTCTTGATATCAAAGCAGAAGAAGCAAAACCTACGATGAATGTAAATGGTATCGCAGAAATGACGAGAAAAAGTATTATATTACTATATCCTTTTATAGTAGATATCAGAGCTGTTCTCATTCTTTCATAACTTGAGTCAAGAGATTTTTTAGCTTCCGCAAGATTTGACATAGCGGATTCATCACCTTCAATAACTTTTTCAAAAAAAGAGATATATGTTTGAATAGATGAAGAAAACTGATCAACTTCACTTCTAAAACCAGCTTCCGATATCACTTTTAAAACATGGTCCATCTCAGAACTTATTTTCTTTGCTTCTGATATATCATCTTGAGACATTTTAGTCACAGCTTCAAAAAGTTTAGAAGTAACCTTCATATTAATCGTATCCAACTGCGATAAATAAGGCATAACATCTATCAGTCTCTTCTGATTTGACGAAAAGTAGAATATAAAAGAAATCAAAATAGTGTTCAATATAACCACAACAAAAAATGCTGAAAATATCTTCCACCTTATACTCATCCTCATAAGAGAAATTTTAATAACACAATTAAATAAATTCATTAAGAGTAGATAAAACACATAGAAACAACCTAAACGATAAAAAAGTGCTTAGTCGCAATCATTATTTTAAATGTTTTCTCTCTCTCCTTCCCTATACTTCCATTTCATAAAATTTTCGCATCCCAGACATGCGAGACAGCAAATTATAAAGTGGTGAATTTTGGGAAATAAATTTTTTACTCTTATGAAGGAACCAGAAATTTTTACTATATCTATTTCTAAAGTATGTTTGCAACAAAGCAATAAGAAAGAAAAAATTTTTTGCTTCTCTTATATTTGTAAATTCTTCTAGCGCAGAAGCTGTGTTCTCCTCCACAGATGGAAAAACTCTGTTCGAGAGAAAAGAAAGATCAATCCACAACCTGTAGATCAGAGATGTCCAAAGAGTATAATCTGATTCTTAATAAATGAGTTGAAGCCAAGATAAAAAATTTAGATTTTCAACTTGCTTTAAAGTTTTTCAGAACCTATCTCCTTAAAATCTTCGTTATCACCTTTGTTAGTCTCTATACGCCATATCTCATAAACTCCACCCTTAACATCTCCCTTTTCATCAAAATCCAATTTTCCAGAAACACCTTTATAATCAACATCCACACCACTTTTGACCTTAGCAATAACTTCTTTCCAATTTACTCCCGATGCAGGAGGTTTGACCTCCTCGCCAGAGTTTGTAAGATCAACTAAAACATCTTTTACCTTTTCTGGATCATACGCACCTGCTGCTTCTATTCCGAGAGCTATAATGAAAAATGCATCATACACTGCCTCAATAGAAACATCTGGGGAAGATCCAAATCTTCTCTCGAAAACTTCAGAAAATTTCTTATAATCCGGATCATCTGAAGGTGCTTTTGGAGCTGTTCCGCTCATTCCCCGAGAAAACTCGATTGCAGATATCTGCTTACTTTTATTACCATCCACTCCGAAAAGGAAAGGTTTGCTCTTACCACTTTGCCCAATGTATGTTCGAAGATCTCCCAGAATATTAACGCCATCGGCTTCAAAAGAAATTATAACTATGCCCTCTGGATCACCAGATTTATACAACTCTTTGATTTCATTAGAAAACTCCTTCTTCTCTTCGTCGGTACTATAACCTACATAGCCGAGAATTGTACCACCCTTCTCCTCAAAATCTTTTTTAAAAGCTTCAGCGAGCTTTTCGCCATAAGGATCTTTCCTGTATATTAAAGATACTTTCCTAATACCAGAATTAAAAACAAGTTTGGCAAGTACTTTTCCCTGAAATATGTCAGAAGGAGCTGTCCTCCATATATACCCACCATCATTAAGTTCAGATATCAAGGGACTTGTAGCAGAAGGAGATACCATAAGAACCTTTTTACTTGTAACAGCTGGACAAGATTTGTTTTCTGCTCCACCACACACACCATTGATAAGTGCATCACTCGAAGCTGTTCCCACAATAAACCTTATCCCCTGATTTACTAATCTGTCAAAACAATTTTTCGCTCCTTCAGCAGAATTTCCATCATCGCACTTAACAATTTCAACTTCCTTCCCCAATATACCACCGACTTTGTTTATATCCTCTGTAGCTAAAATCAAAGATTTTAGCATCCCATCTCCGAAAGATGAAAGATCTCCCGAAAGAGGAACAATCGTTCCAATCTTTATAGTATCCTTTTTCTTTGTCTCCCCACCATCACCCTCACCACAATGAAGAAATAAGATCAATCCGCTGAACAAATAAATAAATCTCATTAGAAATAATCTCGTCATAATTATGAATTATAGAAATTCCTTAAGAATTTTTGTAAAAAATTAAAAAAGAGAAAACAATTAGACGTTTGTAAAAGAGAGTTGGGGACATAATTGAATGAATAAGCATTAGGTAATTTCCAAAAATTCGTTTTATTTATTTATTTATTTTATAAATTAGTTAAGTATGAATGGGGGGAACTGTGAGAATATAGTCTAATTTTACGGAATTAAATCAGAAGAAAGAAGGAATTTGAGTAGATTAAGAAATCAGAACAAAGGAGGCGATATGTACAAATAGGTTGGTAAATTAAGAGTAATTCATGATTTAAAAGATGAGTGAATCGATAAAGAAAACCAAAGAGAGAAATTAAGATACAGGACTACATTAGATTGTTAATGTATAGAGTATAGATAAATAAGAATAAATGTCAATAGATTACCGAATTATCTCTATTGAGTTAAGAAGTATATCTGTAAGGGGGCTTATCACAGAACCAGCTTTTGCTGTAATCACAGCTATAGCCTTGTTTACCATATATTGATTTGCTTCCTTCCATTCTTCCGTATCATAAATGTTCTCGTACAGTGAACAGAACTCCAAAGGAACTCCTTTTAACCTTACATAAAAAGTCCCAGCAATGGTTGGATCTTGGAACAAAATATATGGGCTTACCAACCAATCCAATGGAACATCTTTCATGAATATGCAATCAGGAGGTATTGAGAAATCGGTAATGATCTCGCCATAAAAATTTATAGAGATTGGCTTTTCAAAATGAGCGGAGTCATAGTTAAAAAGGTAGTATTTTATATCCTTCCGAGATGGAGGAACCTCAGCTTCCAACATAAATTCCCATCTCTCCTTTTCCTGATTGTAGAACCAGTATGGGATGAGCTCACGAAATGACTTTGGATTCTGGAAATATCTATTTATGTCTATCCTCAGGAAATCTGGAAGACCCTCTGAACCGAGAGCCTGAAATATAAAATTCACTTCAGAAACTGATATACAATTCGCTGGGCAACCAGTTCCCTTTGAATTAACAATATTTCTTATCCTCTCAAGAACTGAAAGAGATTTCTCCAAGAAATCAGTTGTTATTATGTAAGGTATCTTTATCTTCAAGGCATTTAACTTAGCTTTGAATGTTGACACAGATACTTCCCCCTGAACATTTATAGTTATTTCATCTAACAATAGCTCTGGTGTAGTTTGCTCTGGATAATACCCTAACTTACCTTCGCCAGAATTATCTTTGAAAAAAATAGCATACTCCTCAGAATTATTCCTTGCTTCCAAATTCTTAAGAAAATTCGTAACGCTTTCAGAAGAGCTGACAATATGCGAAGGAATATCAAAAATATATTTCTTATCTTCACTATGGAATAAAAAAGTTTGATCACATCCTGCAACAGAAAAAGCAAGTGTCCTTATAAGACCAATTACATTTGAGCCATCTATTTTTGATAAAGATGATAGAATATCTGGTGTGTTTATTGAAAAATCATGAGATATCAAGACCGCTGATATTGTAAGAACAAGGTATCCCACATATCTCAAAAGCTCAAGCTCCACATCACCTATCTTACCAGCAAGCAAAATATATAGAGAGAAATTAGGACCAACGGAGAGCCTAATAGGATATCTTATATCCATCTCACAATTTTGTTGCAAAGCTCTCTCTACAAGTTCCAAACCATTTTTCGTATCAGCATAAAGCGACCTAAGGAAATCTCTAATAATACCGTCAAGAGAAGGGTCACAGTAGCTTGATTGTTTCATTTTTGCTAACGGTGTAGAACCCGAAATTCCAGAGTATGCACTTGATACAAAATTTATAATGGAGTTCAGACTCGCAATATATTTCTGTATCTGAGCTAGTGGTACTCCTATGAGATAACCGCAGTGTCTTGGGTTCCGCTTACCTAAATCTTCAAAAAATTTTATCGCCTCTCTTGCTTTCTCTTCTTGAATATACCTTATACCGTCAGCTATAGAAGTATCCCTGTTAGCAAGACCAGATGAAAAATCATCTATCTTCTTTTCTTCCCTTTTGCAGACCAAAAGTAATAATGATGATAATAATATGAAAAGCTTAAATTTCATTCCTTCTTGTGTTTCTCATCAGTATTATAGCGAGAATCGCGATAATATAGTAAAGACTTACAGGGCTTGAAGAAGAACAGCCACCACCTTCCTCTGCTCCACCACCACCAGCTGCTGAAGGAGGCTTACACGTAGGACAATTATCTATTGTTATATTTGTTCTGAAAACCTCCGTGTCGTTGCTAAATATAAGAGAGAATATACAATTCTGACCGTAGAATCCAACAGGTAGAGGTAAGTTCAGTGAGTAATCACAAGCACCAGGAGGTGTTGGAGTGAATGACTTCTCATATAAGCCTTTGTCTTCGCCACAGTTGATCCTCACCGTACAATTGTTTCTATTGCAGCCGTAAGGTAGAATTTTCACCTCCATCATTCCAGGAGAAGAAGCTCTCTGCGGATAATGTATAACCACTGGCTTTTCCCATCCAAATAGCAGACCATTCCTCAGTAAGAAGACACCTCTTCTTGGCTTTGTAAAAAGTTCTATACCAAAAGGTATGTACCTTGTAAGAGCATCCCATATCTTAACAAGTGGAAACCACCTTAATGTAGCTGCTATCTGATTTATTATAAAACTCCCAGCATCATTACCACAGGTTATTATCCTATATATTGTCATGAGACCTTTGACGCAAGTATCTGACTGTAAAAATTGATTCGCCAATACCCCAATTATCTGTTCCCATCTTCCTACTCCAAACATATCCTCAAGGAACTTATTACATTGGCTGAGAAGTGGTAAACCATCTTGGATCTGAACAACAGCCCAACCCCATGTATAACCGTCAGGAATACAGGCAGCAATGTTTGGCACAGCTATCTCCACAGCATATTTGACAGCCCTACCCAAATTTGCCATCAATCCTATCCTCTTTATTGAATCAGTAAAAATAGTAGTGCTCAACTCAATACCTTTCTCTAATCTCACCCCATAGTCAGCAGTCTTAGGATTTGGTATCTCAACAGTAGTCTCCACCTCAGGGTTGAAAATATTGAAAGAGAGTATATTATCTAATGAGAGATCTATTTTTCCATCCTGAGCATTCATAACAAAATGCTTCACCACGGGCTTTCCACTTGAAACATCAAAACCTTGAACAAAACCTCCACCATAAAATACCATGTGCTTTGACTTAAGTTTCACATTTCCACCGCCAGCGCTTACATTAGCAGTTCTTGATTGAACACAGTCATAAGAGTCCTCTTGAGGTGAGAGTCTTGGAGTTAGACTTGCAGGGAGTAGAGATTCTCTGACATCTTCTGCTATCTTCTGAGCTAGAGCAAATATACTTTGAGATTTTTCTGAAAGGAGAGTTCCTGGTTCCACTTCCGCTACCTTTTCAACGAGTTTTTTGAAATCAGGATGCTTAACTATATGTCCTGCTGCAAAGACAACAGCACGCGGAGTAAACATCCAAAAGTGTGGTGGCGAAATAAAAACAAGATAAAGAGATGTTGTCTTCTCATCAACATTTATATAGCCATCCTCCTGAGGTGTAAAGTGATAGAGTTCAGGAATGCTTTCCCCCCATATTTCCCTAACCAATCTTGTAGGTAGAACATACGCAAAAGCAAAACTCTTTTGCTTAGTGGCCCTATCTGTTATAAACACTGTCTGCTGATAATATTCCGATTCCCAACCTTGGAATTGAACTTTGTAGTTTGCAAAATCTCTTTCTCCATTTAATGAAAATGCAACCAATTCTTCCGATGGTGGAAGTTTCATTCTAGGGCCTTCCTTACCATCGTACACGCCACAACCAATGATGAAGGTAAAAAGCCATCCAACTATTCCTACCCTCTTTTCACCCCGTTTCATATCTTAAACCTCCTTAACTTTTATTTTAATTCATCTTTGAAAAAAGTCAATTTTCTAAAATCATTAAAATTTATTAATCACAATTTATGGGAATGTCTTATTGTAAGCAAATAAGTCAGCAAAAGAATAAAACTCAGAATTAAAAAATAAAGAAAATTATAACAATGAATCAAGTTTCAAAGTAGAAAGCCGTATCTTCAAATTTCCTCTTTCATCTATCATATTGTAAATTAATATTAAGTTATATCCATCATTGTATAGACTTACACCATATATGAATCCAGAATCAATTTCTTTAGAAGTCCATATATTATTTGACTTACAAGAAACTCTCAAAGACATATCTTTTAGATTTGTAAAAACAACACAGGGAAAATTTCTATATACAAAAGATAGCAATTCTCCTGCTGAAAAATCTGCTACTTTTTCCCAACTCCATTCTTTTTTCTTCTGAAACATAATAAGCTCCTTCTGGTTAGATCCAAATATATATGTGATTCCTCTATCATCAGAAGTGATAGAGCAAGAATCTCCTTTATACCTTTTAGAAGTCTCAAGGTATCTTATTTTTATCTCTGCTGGCGGAGAGAGAGGTGAAACAAAAATAATTGTGTTTGGATCTAAAAACCCAAAAATGTAACTTGGCAAAATCTTTGTCGAATTTGCAGAAGGATAAGCATTCCGCTTGAGCTTAACTGAATAAAGAGATGGTATTCCTGTGTATTCGGGATATGAAGTTTCTTCAACCTCCTCCCATCCGACAAATTCAGATATGGTTTTATCTTTAGAAAAGAAAAAATAATTTAGAGCTGAAAAGATTTCTGAAAAAACTACACCTTCCACAAGCCCTTCATGAGAGATTACAGAAGAACATTTGCCCCATCCCCCAACAACTTCTATCTCTCTGTTTAAAACTCCAGTATTTTGATCATCTGTTTCAAAAAGTATATTTTTATCGTTTGGTATAGATCCGATTAAGATTTCTTGATCTGTGAAAAAAATAACCTTCCTTTGGATATTATCTCCAAATAACAGAGCTTGAGTACTCACCGAGGCGAAGTCTACATTATCTGAAAAAGTTGTCACACCATTTACCATCAGAAAGTATTTAGGATTATCGATTTTTGCCTCAGCAACCACTGTTAAATTCTGAGAAAACATAATCGGTAAGGCCAAACCACCGCTTGATTTGTAAGCTATGGTAGCAATGGGTTTATCAAGGTTTTCAGTAGAAAAAAACCAAATTGAACCATCTTCACCTGTATAGTAGATGCACTTTTTTTCATATTTACCAATACAGGGAAAAATCTTTGGATATATCCCTGGGATATCTATATCTTTCTTCTCAATATATGACTTGATATTATTTCCTTGACAAACAAGAAACAAAAGGCAAGAAAAAATGATCGTGAATCTACCAAAAAGATATAGTTCTCGGTTCAACAAACCAAGTTTTCTTATCCCTATCATAAATTATAAGATAGATATATGGTATATCACTTACATAAACTGGATAAACCTCACTGTAAATTGTATCTTTTTTCAAAAGCTTCATACCCCATAGCAGAAAAAGAAAAGATTGAAATAAACTTTCATTAAATAGAGATACAGAAAGAAACAGGGAGTTTGACGAGATATGACCTTTACAAGAAGAATTTGGCAAGAGAGCTTCTCTCCTGAATTCCGAATTTATGTATCTGCCAATGTAAGCATTACAAATTGGTATCTGGTCCGCAGTTTTTTGTATATCCAGGAAGAAGATATCATTTTGATTTAGAGATATTACAAAGTCACTCTGCCTACCAGGGAAAACATCATATAGCGCAAATATTTTTTGCCCAACTGGGAAATTATCCGATGAAACCTTTATAACTGCATAACCAAATGTCAACTCCACAGAAAAATCCTTTATCTCCTGGTCCTCTCCATAAAAGAGTTTTATATTCTGCTTCAATCCAAGAACATCTCTTGTTGAGATGGCCACATAACTTCCTTCAGATAGATAAAAATGCAATTCTTCTTTTTCTGTGTATTGACCAACTCTCTTTTTTATTCCATTGCTCCACCACCAACTTTGCTCATTTGAATTCCATATAACGAAAATATTGTTTCCGAAACGGAAAGAGAAAATTTTGTTCGGCTCATTTTCCTCCGAAAATAAAAAATCCTCAGAAATAGCTGTTTTGATAAAAAAATTACCATTTCTCCAAAAAACCACCTCCGATGGTGATATGAAAGAGTATTTTTTGGAACCCAGAATAAATTCATATTCTTTTTTACCAGCTGTTGAGTAAAGTGAGACAGTTTCTCCATTTTGAGATATGATATAATTCTGGATCAAACCTTTAATTTCGCCATCAACTTTTATCGCATTCTCGTGCAATCCTTTTTGTGTATCTATTTCAAAAACTTTACCATCACTTGAGACTATAATAATGGAGTTTCCGAATACAGACAATGCAACAGGTTCAAATTGTCCAAGTTCTATTGGGAAGGTAAAAGGGAAGATCTCGTACCTATTCTGAATATGTTGAACAGGACTTCTCTGGCAATTTAATGAAAATAAAGATGAAAGGAAAAACAATGAATATAGAATTTCAGATCTCATGAAGTTTTTCATATTGTTCTTGATATTCCTCATTAGCTTTATGTTATTCTCATTATAATAATTATCTTACAAATAAAATTGATCCAAGGCTTGAGCAAACTGCAGCGAACTTATCTACAAAACATTTTTCCACAGGTGCAGAATAATCATCAAAATAAGTTTTTTTTCTTATCAATGGCTTCAAGGGATTAGATACATCAAAAACCATCACACCGACATACGATGAATATAAAAAAAGGAGTTTTTCAAAGTGCGATACCCCAACCGCTATATCATTATATGTTCCATAATCAATTGAAACTCGCGTTATTTCTTGTGGTATAACATTTGAGATATCAAATATCCTAAAAGTGTGATCTTGTCCCTCAGCAGTGAAGAGAAGTTTCCTCTCCTCATCAACATCTAACCCGAAAAACTGCATTATAGTATTCTTGATATCAAAAACATTACCATCTTGGGAAAGACTGAACAAATGCACATCAGAAACCACATACAATACTTTATCTGTAACATATATATCCCTTATATACTCAGGAAAGGTTATATCTCTTATTTTTTCCCCAGTGATCAGGAAAACAACAATTCTATTTTTATCACACACAAATATCTTATCTCCTCTGACGTAAGCACAACCTACAACCGATATCTGATTATCAACTATTTTTAATACTTTTCCATCTTTGATTACAACAAGCTTACCCTCATTTAAATCTGTTGAAAGATCGTCGGATATCAGAACAAAAATCAATTCTCCCGCCTTTTGTATCACCACAGGAAGACCTTGTGGTATCTGAACATATCCACTGAATATCAATCTACCATCATTATAATCAAAAAAAGATAAAATGTTCCGCGAAGCAATATACAACCTCTTGTCGGCATAAAGAAAACTTCCGAAATCTCCAGGTAAGTAATAACTGGATACTTTATAAGATTGAAGAATCTTTGAGATAACATCAAATCCGTTCATATGTAGAAGAAATGCATTTCTACCTCTCCTTATAGAGGATAAAATCTCTCCAACACCCTCAATTTTATTGAACTGATTATCTTTGAGATTAAAGATAACCTTATTACAAGTTTTGATCCTATCAGATTCACAAGGAAAGTTTGATGTTCCAAGAACTAAATTTTCTTCATCTAAAAACGCCCCAGATAGAAACTTTATCCTCAACGGATCCGGTGTTCTGTATGTAATAACAGATCTGGTATCAATTCTCAACAATTGGAACTCATCAGAAAGAGCCCAAGGTATTATGAGTATGGAGTAAGGAGGAAGATAATCATAAGTATAAACTTCAACTTGATATGATTCTCTATTAACAGTTTCAATATAAAAATCATCTAACCTTACCAAAACAAGATCCTTTTTCAGCGAATTTGAGATCATAAGGTAATCATCATAGAACCTTACCTCTGAATAAAAATCAATATACTCAAATGGGAACTCCTGACAGTTTTCAGCTTTTTCATCAGAACAAAAACCATATTTCTGATTAATTTGATCAAGTATTATATATGAATTTTCCTTTGGATAAAGCATCAGGAGTCTTCTATCTGAGATCTTTTCTGTCACTCCATCAGTCCATTTGAATGTTCCATATTCAGATGAAAAGTACATGAAAACCTTATCATCTTTCTTAAAGAACTTTGCAAAAGTTGGTGACGAATAAATTATGTCATAACCAAATACATCTAAAATCTCTCTATCTTTAAGTATCACGATTGATTTAAAAGAAGACATCGCAATATACTCCGTGATCCCCGAGTCATAAAAAACATCAAGGATTTTAAAAGCCCTTGGAGGATAAATAACCGATTCAAGCAAGATCTTTGAAAGGACTTCAATAAATCTTGAAATTCTTGATTGAGACTGATAACCACAGAAAAAAAATGGCGAGATAGAAAAATTACCTTTACCATCTGAAGCTGAGACATTAGAAGGATAAAGACCCTCATTCAAAAATTTACATGTAAATTGAGTTGTTGATTGCGAGAATTCATATACTCCATCTCCATCACAATCTATACTGAAAATACATTGATCACATAGTACCGGGAAGACTTGGAAATTAACCTCAAGAGGTGGAGGACCAGAACAAACATTTGCTACAACATAAAAATCAAAATCTTTCTTTGGAAAAACTCTTACCACCTGTGTTTTCTCCACAACTTTATTTTTTCCCTCCACTTTTGCGGAAATCTGCACACGGAATTCATCATCAGACTTGTGCTCCTGTGGAACAGAGTAAGTATGAGTAAGATTTAACGAGTAGGTTTTAGATGGTGGTTTATCTTCAATATCATAATTCCCATCTCCATCAAAGTCTATCTTCACAGAAACTATTTTTTGATTAGATTTAGCAGTTAGCTCCAAATCTACAACCAAAGGCTCCAAACCTGAAATGGGAGAAACTTTTAAATCAAGAATCAGATCCTCTTTCTGACCACATACTTTGAGAAAAAGTAAAAAAACGACCAAGGCCAATAAAGGTATGGGAAGGACTCTCATCATTCAGTAAAAACCTTCAGAGTACCATCTTCAAAAAATATAAACAAATCAGCTTTTGCGTCATCGTTTATGTCAGATAAACCTATGTCTAACACTCCCGAATAAATATATCGTGTAGTTTCACCACCACTAAAGGCTCTGAAATCTGCAATAAGACTATTATGCTCTGTAAGAAACATAAAAACAGACTTAAAAGCTAAAACCTTAATGACTTGGGGAATATTATTGTATTCCTTTACATACAAAACATCTCCTGCTGAAGAAAGTAAAGAGAGAAGAGAAATTTTCTTACCGCCCAAATCCTGAAAAACTCCCGTAAGGCGATATATAAGCTGTGCAAGGTCCACATTCTGAAAAAACACTCCAAAAGATGTTCCATAAGGAAATATGTCAGAAACCTCAGATGAATCATCTACGATTTCTTTTCCAAGATAGACTAGAGACGTGATCTCTTTAGTCCAGTAATCAGTTTGAAAACTCTTTTTATCATAACTCAATAACAGATTATCCAAACACAGCAATCTTACAGCCTTTACAGGTACTATCCGATCAGGTAGAACTATACTATTCCCATCCGAAAAAGCATCAGATAGCGGGCAAGTATCTGAAACATACGAGTTGTAAATCGCCTGCGAAACCATATTCCGATCTATAAGGAGTATTTTTTCTCCCTGCTGACACAGAATCCTGGTTAGATTTGGAAATATCTTTGTGCAAGTTATGCTCGTTGTAAAAATTGTAGTTCCATCAGAAAAAGAAAACAGACCATCTTTCAAGAAGAATATTTTACCCCATTTAGGCACTGGATTATTCCCCGGAATCTGGAAAATATGGCTTGAAAATCCTTGCGGAAACTTTTCCGAGCAATCAGATATATTACCTACAGTATCAACCGCTCTAACACATATTTCTCCCCCCTCAAAAGCGATATTATGTGTATCAAATTCATTTGGGACGAATCCAACAAAATTATCTGATAAAAAAAGCAAGTATGAATTTGTAACCCCGCACTCATCATATGGTGTTTCTACAGCAAACTCAGTTTCACTAATCTTCCGGAGAATCGGAATTTCTGGAGGTTTCGTGTCTTTTATTGAATAGTACCTAAAGGAAATTTTTTCCCCAGAACTAAGCGGTATTATTTCTACCTCGATTATGTTTTGACCCTCCTTTAAGTTCTCTGATATCTCAAATCCCCAACTCCCTCCAGAAGCAATTGTTTCCTTAACCCTTACAGAATTTGAGTAAATATATACAGAAGAC